>OKRR01000117.1_pt1 | contig 86929 bp, 81 predicted proteins | sample 1601211 | NCBI WGS metagenome assembly OKRR01 (sample SAMEA3541525, study PRJEB24748) | human gut metagenome | biome: human gut; feature: human-associated habitat; material: faeces | place: China | collected 2012
TAATTGAAAAAGAAGTTATAGTTTACAGAGACAAAGAAGTAGGGTTCAGACCTAATGGTAATGTTGATCTTCAATACAGATGGTATGGAGAAACTGAAGGACAAGGAGATAAAAAAGAAAAAAGAAAAGATGGATGGAATGAAGGAGCAAATAACTATTCAAGACTTCAATTATCTGGTCTTATTAATATGACTGAAAAACAACAATTACAATACAGAATTAGAAACTGGAACGATGTAGATCGTTCAAATAAATATTCTAGTTCTGCAAAAGAAGGAACAGAAACAAGATTAAGATATTTCTATAACCATGGATTACTTGGAGATTCTAAAGTAGATTTCACTTCAAGAGTTCAATATAGAGATAAAAATTCTGGAACTCAGGATGTAGAATATATGGCAAGATTTAATTTTGTTGAATATATGTTCAACAATGATTTTGTAAAAACTACTGATTTCACACTAGCACCTAGATATGCTTATGTTTGGGGAGAAAATAATGCTGATTATGATAATCAATTAGGTTTAGACTTATATACATTCAATGAATTACCATATGGTTTCTCTTTTGAATTAAACTTATATTTAACTCAACATTTCTTTGGAAAAGGAATGGAAATAGAGAAAAGAAATGGAACTGAAGATAAGAATTTAACACTAAGTGTGGAAGCATACTTGTATTATACAGCTAATCTATATAAAAATGGAAATGTATCTGTTGACTTCAATTTTGAAGGTGGATATGATACTTATGACTGGTCTAAAGAGAAAGAGTATGATAAAGAAGCAAATAAATATGGAGAAGATACAACATATCAATTATATGCATTACCAACAGTTCAGTTGAACTATCAAGCAACTCCAAATGTAAAAGTATATGTAGCAGCTGGTGCTGAATATAGAAACTGGGCAGTTACAGCTGAAAATGAAGCTTCTCACTGGAGATGGCAACCAACTGTATTCGCAGGATTCAAAACTACATTCTAGTTTGATTTAAAAAATTAAATGAAAATTTTTAGTGCTTACCTCAGGTAGGCACTTTTTTTTTGAGGAAAATCAAGGTATAATATAAAGGGAATATACTAACTCTAATATAGTATTTTAGAGAAATATTGAAGGATAAAAAATATAGGGATGACTCATAAGGTCATCCTTAAAAATTTTTTGAAAAGTATTTAATATTTCTTTTAAACAAATAATTTATTTAGGAGGTTTTATTATGTGCAGAGAATATAGTAGATATGACAAAAATTTGAAATTATCAGTTGTAAAAGCATACTTAAAATCTAATGTCAGTGCTGAAATGTTAGCAAAAGAATATGGAGTTAAATCTGATACACAAATACTAGATTGGGTAAAGAAGTATAAAGAATTAGGAGAAAAGGCTTTTGATAGAAGAAGAAGTAGTAAAAATATGATTTTAAAGAAAATAAAAAATATTTCTAATGAAAAAAACTTATCTATAAAAAAAGAAAATAAGTATTTGAGAATGGAGAATGAATATTTAAAAAAGTTGTATATTCTGCAGCTGGAAGAGATAGATATAGAGCTATAGAGATGTTGGAAGATGAATATCCAGTTACATCTTTATGCTGGGCTGCAGGAGTATCTAGAAGTGCTTATTACAAGTGGAAAAAAAGTAGATATGATATAAGTAAAAGAGAAAAAGAAAATAAAAAAATAGAAGAATTGATTATAAAGATAAATGAGAAATATAATGGTACATATGGAGTAAAAAGATTATGTTCATATATTAATAGTAATACAGAGTTTAAAGTAAATCATAAAAGAATATACAGAATAATGAGAGAGCTTGGAGTAAAATCAATAATAAGGAACCAAAGCTATAAAGGGAAGAGCTGGTCTGGAAAAATTGCAGATAATATTTTAAATAGAGATTTTAGTTCAGAAAAGCCTTTAGAAAAATTGTGTATGGATATTACTGAAATAAAAATGTATAATTTTACTGTATATATGAATGCTGTAAAAGATGTTTTTAATGATGAAATAATTGCCTATGATTTAGGGTTTACTGATGGCTTTGAACTTGTTGTAAAAACTTTGGACAAAATTTTTAAATTTCCATTAGAAGAAAAATGTATTTTACATACTGATCAAGGTTTTCAGTATACAGGAAAAGAATATTGTGATATGCTGAAAGAAAGAGGGATTATTCAATCTATGTCAAGACGTGGCAATTGTTGGGATAATGTGCCTATTGAGATATTTTTTGGACATTTTAAAGCAGAACTGATATACTTATTAGATAGAGGAATAACATATGAGGATTTATCTCAAAAAATAAAAAATTATATAGATTTTTATAATAATGAAAGAATACAATTAAAGCTTGGGGGAATAAGTCCTGTAAAATACAGAGAAAAATATACAAAAATACAAATATAAAATACGACATAGAAATGTCTATAAATTAGAGGAGGAAAGAATGAAGAAAGTAATAGTACTAGGATTGATAGCTTTAAATATTTCAATTTTTGCTGCTACTAAGCAAGAGATACCAGAAGATATTGAAAAAGCTATAATCAGAGAATCTCAATCTTTTGAAGGAAGTGACAGAATGTCTTTCAGAAGATGGCAGACAGAATCATATTTAAAAATGGAAAAAATGGGAGAGGAATCTGGAATACCTGCAGTGGAATTTCAAAGAATAAAACAAAGATTGAGAGAAATGTATGGTTCAAACTTTATAAAACAGTATCAGGTTCTTCCAAGTGAAATAGCAAATTATAATGAGCTTGTAGAAAGAGTAAAAGTAGAAACATTGAAAAATGCAGCAGTAACTGAAGAAAAAAACAATGCAGCTAAAGAGGAACTGGCTAAAGAAATAGCTTCTTCTAAAGTTCCGGCTGAAGTTGTAGAGATATTTAAAGAATCAGCTGCAAAACTTTATCCAGATAATTATGTAGGGCAAAAGGCATATATTAATGCAGCAATGGAAGATTATTTTAAAATAATAGATTTTGTAAAGAAAAATAAAAAAGTATTAAACTAAAAAAGAGGGTCTAGCTGTTAAATTACAGTTAGACCCTTTTTACTTAGGAATATTTAAAAATATTTTATTTAATTATGAGTTTTGTTATATTCATAAAGAGTATGAAGCCCTTTTATACTTAAATCAGGGGAGTAAACATCAATTTCTTCTATTTCAGCAGAAAGAATTTTACCAAGTCCACCTGTTGCAATAATAAATGGATCTTTTACTACTTCCTTGATTTTTTTTATTATATGCTTTATCTGTCCAGCATATCCATAGAATATTCCAGCTTGAATCTGTTCAATAGTATTTTTTCCAAGTACAGAATCAGGAGTACTGAATTTTACTTTTGGTAATTTTGCTGTATTAGCAAATAAAGCATTTATAGACATTTCTATTCCAGGAAGAATTCCTCCTCCTATATAAATATTTTTCTCAAGCACTTCATAAGTAGTTGCAGTTCCAAAATCAAATATAACAAGATTTTTATCTGGATAGTCGCTTAAAGACTGAACTATATCTATTATTCTATCAGCACCAAAACCAGTTGGATTAAGATTTGGAGCAAAAGTAAAAGGTTTTTTTAATTCTGAGTTTACTATCATAGGTTCTATATTAAAATATTTTTTTCCAAGAAAATGGAATATTGTAATAAGATTTGGAACTACAGATGCAACTATCATTCCATCAATTTTTTCAATGTCTATTTTATTAAATTTTGATATATTTCTTAAATATGAAAAATACTCATCTTCAGTTAATTTATCATTAGAAGCAACTCTAAAAGTGAGTAGAACATTTCCTGTGTCATCTAACAAACCTGTCACTATGTGGGTGTTACCAATATCAATTGCTAAAAGCATATGATTTCCTCCTTATATCAAGTATATACTTAATTATAAACTAAAATTTTGAAAAAGCAATAGAAAAGCAACAAATATTGATTGATTTGTTAATAAACAACTGATATGATGATAAGTAGAAAAGAGAAAGGAGCAATGATGAAAGCATCAGGATTAATTGTGGAATATAATCCTTTTCATAATGGACATAAATATCATTTTGAAAGGGCATGTGAAATAGATAGAGAAAGTATAAAGATAGCTGTTATGAGTGGGGATTTTGTTCAGAGGGGAGAACCTGCTGTTATAAACAGGTGGAAACGAGCAGAGATGGCTTTAAAAAATGGAATAGATATGGTAGTTGAGCTTCCAGTATTTTATTCTTGTCAGAGTGCTGAAATTTTTGCTATAGGTTCAGTGGGAATTCTTAATGAATTAAAGTGTAGTAATATTATATTTGGTTCAGAAAAATCAGATATAGATAATTTAAAAAAAATTGCTCAAATAGAAGAAACAGAAGAATTTAAAAATATAATAAAAGAAAATCTTTCAAATGGAGATTCGTATCCAACAGCACACTCTAAAACTTTAAGAGAAATAGAAGGAAAAGATATTTCTCTTGCTTCAAATGATATTTTAGGTGTGGAATATTTAAAAGCTATAAAATATTGGAAAAGCAGCATAGTTCCTATTTCTATAAAGAGAGAAAAAACTGGGTATTATGAAGAAAATATATGTGAAAGTTTTGCCAGTGCAACTGCCATAAGAAAATTTTTAAAAGAAAATACTGATATAAGCAGCTTGATACCAGAAGAAAGTTTCAGGATATTAAGAGAAGAGAAAGAAAAGAATAGACTTGCATATTTGGAAGATTTTTATCCTATATTAAGATATGAAATAATAAGAAATAAAAATACGTTGTTTAATATTCAGGATATGGAAAAAGGGTATGAGAACAGACTTTATGAAATGGCATTAAAAAATTATGAATTTAAAGATTTTTATAAAGAAATAACAAGCAAAAGATTTACTCAAGGGAGAACTCAGCGAATATTAATCCATATTTTAACTGGGATAACACAAAAACTTACTCAGGAAATAAAAAAAGAAATTCCTTATATAAGAGTACTAGGATTTAATGACAGGGGAAGAGGATATTTGAGCTATTTGAAAAAAGAAGAAAATAATAAAATTATAACATCTATGAAAAATATTAAAGATAAATTTTCCTCTGATGTAAGAGAACTTATAGAGTTTAATGAAAGAGCCTCTCTTGTATATAAAATGATAAATTATTATGAAGATTCAAAGATTCCATTGATGATAAAAGAAAAGTAAAGAAAATATCAATATTAATTTGATAAAATAATAATTGAGAAATCATATAAGAGAAATAAATAAAAATATTGATATTAATTTGGTATAATAATATAAAAATTAAAAATATCTATAAAGGATAAAGATTAAATAAAAAGGAGAATGTGATGGGAAAAAGAATACCTTTAAGTATACAGATATTTTATGGACTAGGAGTTAGTTATGCCATTGTGGACCAGATTTTTGCACAATGGATATTATATTTCTATCTTCCACCTGAAAATTCAGGGCTAAAACCAGTAATGGCTCCGTTATTTATTTCACTTGCACTTGTTATATCAAGATTAGTGGATATGATAACAGACCCTGTAGTTGGATTTTTGTCAGATAGAGTAAATACAAAATGGGGAAGAAGGATTCCTTTTATAGCAGTAGGAACTATTCCTCTGGCAATATGTACAACAGCATTTTTTTATCCACCAATGGGAAATGAGAAAGCAGCTTTTATTTATCTTGCAATAATAGGTTCGCTGTTCTTTTCATTTTATACTGTTGTAGGAGCTCCTTATAATGCTCTTATACCTGAAATAGGGCAGACACAGGAGGAAAGACTCAACCTATCCACATGGCAGTCTATATTCAGGCTTTTATATACTGCAGTGGCAATGATAATTCCCGGTGTGTTGATAAAAATAATTGGAAAGGGAGATGTTCTTTTTGGAGTCAGAGGAATGGTTATCTCTCTATGTGCTATAGCAGTAATTGGAGGATATATAACAGTATTTTTAGTCCCAGAGAGAAAATATTCTTTAGGACAAAGTTCAGATGCCAGCTTTAAAGCTACAATGGGAATATTATTTAAAAATAAATCTTTTGTATTGTATCTTTTAGGACTTTTATTCTTTTTTATAGGATTTAATAATCTTAGAGCAGTTATGAACTATTTTGTAGAGGATATCATGGGATATGGAAAAGGTGCAATAACATTGGCATCAGCTCTTCTTTTTGGAATGTCAGCATTATGTTTTTATCCTACTAATCTGCTTTCTAGAAAATATGGATATAGAAAAATTATGTTGAGCTGTTTAGTTATGTTGATAATATTTACAGCAGCTTTATTTTTTCTTGGAAAAGCAATACCAGCAAAATTCGGATTTATATTATTTGCTTTGATAGGAATACCAATTGCAGGGGCAGGATTTATTTTCCCACCTGCTATGCTCAGCGAGATAGGAAGCAAAATAAGTGATGAAACAGGTCATAGAATAGAGGGAGTTTGTTTTGGGATACAGGGATTTTTCTTGAAAATGGCATTTTTAATATCTATACTTATTTTACCTATAATTTTGGTATCAGGAAATGGGGATATTTTATCAGCAATAACAGGAACTCCAAAAGGAGTGGAAAAGAGTGGTATATACCTTACTTCTATTGTGTCTACGATTTCATTTATTATATCATTCATATTTTACTATAAGTATGAGGAATAGAAATATTTAAAAATCGGAGGCAAATCTTGGAACTCATTTATATTCTAGCTTTAGAAGTTTTTATAATTATGACTATTTTTAATATATTTTCTTTATGGACTTCAATTTTTCTTACTGTTTTAATAGTATGTGGAATATGGATATTTTTTAAAAGTAAGGATAAGCTTATATATATAATTCCAATTCTATTGATTGTAAGATTACTTTTATGTATACATTTTAATGATTCTAAAAGATTGGATATAGTTAAAATGAAAGTAGAAGTTAATAATGGAATGGGACGGATAATAAAAATAGATAACAGATATCCTAAAATAAAAAGTTACACATTTATTCCAGAGATACCTAATGGGAAATATATGATTTTAGCTGAAATAGCTAAGATAGAAAATAGAGAGAATATGCAGTATTTTTATATCAACAAAATAACAGAAGAAAAAATAGAAAAAAACTGGTTAAAAAATTATTTTGAAAATAACGCAAAAAAATTTATTGAAAATGGAAACCCCCAATTCAAAAGAGTTTATAGGGCAGTTATACTCGGGGAAGGAAAACAGCTTACTAGAAATATGAGAAGAGAATTTAGTTATGTAGGGATATCATATCTTATGGCTCTTTCAGGATTGCATATAGGAATTATTTTAGGAATATGTAGTTTTATTTCTAAAAAATTGCCTATTTCAAGAAAGAATAGATATATTTTTATGTTATGTTCCCTAACCATATATTTTTTTGGAGTTAAACATTCACCTTCATTAATTAGGGCTTATATAATGGCATTGATATTTATAGGGGGAAAAATATTCGACGAGGACATAGATGCAACTAAGTCTTTGGCAGTAGCATTTATAGGAGGAATATTTATAAATCCTGTATCAATGAATGAAGTATCGTTTATATTATCCTATTTAGCAGTATTTGCTATAATATGTATATATCCAATAATAAGAAAGGTTCTTTATAAAGGGAAATCTAGAATTATAGAAAAATTGATACTTCTCACAACTATACAATTTTTTCTTTTACCTATATTAATTAAGGAATTTGGAACTATTCAGTTTCTTTCTTTTTTTAGCAATTTAATCATTTTACCAATAGGAACTTTATATATAGTAATTTCATTTATTGGGCTTTTGTTGGAAAATATAGGACTTGGATTTATTATTTTTCCAATGACAAACATTATATTTGAAACATTTATGAAGTTGGTGGCAATTTTTTCTAAAGTTCCATATTTGACTTTAAGATATAATGGAAGTAAGGATAATGCTCTGTTTTTGATTTTTTATGTTATAATATTTTGGGGAGTATTTTATAATAAATTTAAGATGGAAGGTAAAAAAGATGAAAAGATTTCTGGAAGAACTAAAATATTTAAATAGTGGAATGCCTAATTTGACAAAAATTATTCTAGGAATTATAGTTTTGTATTTTGTTTTAGGAACAGGTGGAAATATTTTTACAAATCCAATGATATTTTTGAATATAGCTATACTTCTTTTGTCACTTTTGATACATGAGGTAGCTCATGGGGTGATGGCATACATATGTGGGGATCCTACAGCGAAAAATTATGGAAGATTAAGTCTGAATCCTTTAAAACATTTGGATCCATTAGGAACATTGTTTCCAATTTTATTGATACTTTCTGGGTCATCTTTTGTATTTGGTTGGGCAAAACCAGTTCCAATTAATTATTGGAGATTGAAATATGGTAGATTAGGAGAGTTTTTAGTGGCAATAGCTGGAGTAACTTCAAATTTTATACTCGCAGCAATAGGACTATTTCTTTTTAAATATGCAGCAGTTCACTTGGGAAATAGATATGTTTATGCAGCTATAATTTATATGATAAGATTAAATATTCTTCTTGGAGTATTTAACCTTATTCCAATTCCTCCATTAGATGGTTCGAGAGTTCTGGCTTCTCTAGGAAACGATGATTTAAGAAATACAATTTTCTATATGGACAGATATGGGGTAATAATTATACTTCTTTTAAATATGACAGGTCTATTAGGAAGAATAATAGCTCCAATATATTCAGGAGTAATTTATATTTTAGAAAAATTGATATAGGCAGGAAAAGATGAAAAGCGTAGAGAGAGAATGTTCGATAGAGTTTGAAGAAAGGAAATCAAAATTTATTGGATATGTAAAACCAATAGGAAGTAAAGAAGAGGCTGAAGAGTTTATAACTAAAATAAGAGAAAAGCATAAAGATGCAACTCATAATTGTACAGCATATAAAGTTATAGATAATGGACAGGAATATTTTAAAACTGACGATGATGGAGAACCTAGTGGAACAGCAGGAAAGCCAATGGGGGATATAATAACATATATGGATGTTACAAATTTAGTTGTAGTTGCAACAAGGTACTTTGGTGGAATAAAACTAGGAGCTGGAGGACTTGTCAGAAATTATGCAAAAACTGCAAAACTTGCTATACAGGAAGCTGGAATAGCAGAATATATAGAGAAAAAAATATACATAATAGATTTTCCATATGAAAAAATAAGCGAAATAGAAAGCATAATAGATAGTTTTAATGGAGAATATCTAGACAAAGGATTTAATGAAAGAGTGACATATAAAGTAAAAACTGATATGAAAACTTTTGAAACTTTAAAAGAATTAAAAGGATTGCTTGTAATAGAGTTATAAAAAAATAAAAGAGGTTGACCTAAAAGCCGGATTATATACCTGCTTATAAGGCAACCTTTTTTTTAAATTTCAATAATAAAGAAACCATAAATTCTTTTATTATATTATTTGTAATACAATATTTTTTTATGAGCTAATTATGAATAATATGAAACATAAAAATTATATTTTCAATAGAAAACTGAAAACTTAAATATATAATTTACAATAAAAAAGGAGAATGCATATGTATCATCCTCCTAGTATAGTTTCTAAAAATATTTTGTACTGTATTTAAAAGTTTTTCTTCTGAATGGAAAATAAATAGCATATGTCAATACTAGATATATTCCTTCTACAATCCCAATATAGTAAGGCCATTTTCCAAAGTGATCCAATGGAGAGGTAAAATCAGGAATTCTATTAACATAAAGATAATTTGTTCCAAGGTTTGAATTTATAAAGAAAATAATAACTGCAAGAACATTTAAAAATATAAATGAATCTACCCACCCTCTAAAAGTTGGTTTAAATTCAAAGAAAATCACTCCATAAATAGCAGCGAAAATTAAATAAAAATGTGTGATATAAAAACTCAATGTTAATGGGTGAGGAAAAGAATACTTTACATCAGGAGTAATAATTGCAAAAAGAGCACCTAAACTCCAATAATAAGTCACTTGAAATAATGATGGTGATTTAGTAAACATCATAAGTATAGCAAATATCAATGTAAGATTACATAGATGAAGAGGGAGCAAACTTTTTATAGGCTCACCAAAATAAAAATGTCTGTAACTTAGCTCAGTAACTTTTATAATCAGAATTATTAAAGCAGAAAACTGAGCGAATCTATATCTTGGAAGGAAAGCAGCAATAATAATAAAGGCAAATACTGCTAAAAATCCTCCTCCTATAAACCAAAAATGTTCAGTACTAAAAAGTGTAAAAGTATCCATTTTTCCTCCTATTTGTGGAATCCTAAGTCAGCAGGATTTATATCACCTGAAACATATTCAATTCTTCCACCTGTTTTTTCAAAATTTTTTCTTTTTTCTGTAACTTTGAGTATTAAAGATATTGTATCTTCAGTTAGAAAATCTTTTCTAAATAAACCTTTAGACCAAAAGAAAATGACAAGATTACTGTCGCCAAATATTTTTTTCTCACCAGTTTGAGATGCTATATCCATAGCTAGATACAATCCAAGAAGCTCTCCATAATTATTTGTTTTGTCAGTCCCAAGATGGATATTTCCATAAGAATTAATAGAAAATCCAAGAGAGTTTTTTTCTAAAAGGGAAGTTCCGTTTATATCTGTAACTCTAACTTCAACACCAATTCCACGTCCTGTTCCAGAGTCAAAGTATATTCCATTAACAAGGGACTCTTTTAATTTTTCTTTTTTTATTTTAGGAGTTTGATTACCTATTTTTTTTTCATAATGAGCTCCTGATTCAAGCCAATCTTTTCCTTCTTTTTCCGTTGGAAAAGATTTATATCTAGCTTTTTTGCCATGAACAAGGCTTTTACATTTATCCCAGTTGTCAACCAACCCCTTAATATTTTCATCTTCTAAGAAGTAAGCATAATATTTTTTACCCACAATTCCTCCTGAAAAAATAATCATATAGAATATATTAACTTATAAAAAGAAATTTTACAAATATATTTATTGAAATATATTTTATAAACAGATTAATAATAGAAAATTTTTAATAAATACACTTAAAAAAAAGTTGCAAAACTTATATATTTATGATAAAATCTCTTGTGATATTAAGAAAATTTTTGTTAGGAAGGTGAAAATCAATGAAAAAAAATATTCATCCACAATACAATGTTATAACTGTTGAGTGTACATGTGGAGAAAAATTTGAAACAAGATCAACTTATGCTAAAGGGAGCGAACTTAAAATAGCTGTTTGTTCAAAATGCCACCCATTCTATACAGGAAAAGCTAAGTTTATCGATGCTGCTGGTAGAGTTGATAAATTCAACAAAAGATATAATATTAATAAATAGTAGTATCAGAACAGGACTATGTAGTCCTGTTTTTTTATAGCATAATTTAATTTTGAAAAAATTTAAGTTTTTTGATATAATATACAAGAAAAAAATTAATAAAACAGGAGGAAAAAATGGCAGTAATAGAAATTAATCACCCATTAATTCAGCACAAACTGACAATACTTAGAAATATAGGAACTGATACAAAAGCTTTTAGAGAAAATTTAAATGAAATAGCAAAGCTTATGACTTATGAAGCAACAAAAAATCTAAAATTAGAAGAAATAGAGGTAACAACTCCTTTAATGTCTACGATAGGAAATACTCTTCAGGACAGACTTGCTATTGTTCCTATTTTAAGAGCTGGATTAGGAATGGTAGATGGAATACAAGATCTTATTCCAACTGCAAAAGTAGGGCACATTGGTGTATATAGAAATGAGGAAACATTAGAACCTGTTTATTATTATTGTAAACTTCCTGTAGATATAACATCAAGAAAGGTTATTGTTGTTGATCCAATGCTTGCTACTGGAGGATCAGCAGTATATGCAATAGATTATTTAAAAGCTGAAGGAGTTAAAGATATTGTATTTATGTGTCTAGTGGCTGCTCCAGAGGGAATAGCAAAACTTCTTAATAAACACCCAGATGTAGCTATATACACAGCAAAAATTGATCAAGGATTAACAAAAGAGGGATATATTTATCCAGGACTTGGAGATTGTGGAGATAGAATATTTGGAACTAAATAGAATATAAAAAATTAAATTTTATAGGAGCAGCTGAGGGCAAAAAAAATTGCTAATTCAGTTGCTCTTTTTTTGGAAAATGGTATAATTTTTATTGAGGTGTAAAAGGATATGAGAGAAAAAATAGTAGAATTATTGAAAAATACCAAGGAAAGAATAATTGGACAAGACAAATATGCAAACTCTGCAGTCCTTATTGCCATAGCTGAATTTAATAAAAAGGAATATATAATTCTGGAGAAAAGAGCTGTTGAGATAAGACAAGGAGGAGAGATATCTCTCCCAGGTGGAAGATGTGATGAAAAAGATAAAAACTCAAAAGAAACAGCAATAAGAGAAACAATAGAAGAATTAGGGATACCTAGGGAAAAAATAGAAGTGGCAGGGAAGCTGGGAATACTTGTAAATCCTTCAGGAATGATATTGGAGGTATATATAGGATTTGTTAATCTGGAAAATAGAGAAGATATCAAGTATAATAGAGATGAGGTGGAGAGAGTAATTTTTGCACCAATAGAATTTTTCTTAAAGAATGAACCTAGAGTTGAGAAAATTGGAATAGAAAATATTCCACAATTTTCATCAGTAGAGCTTGGACTGCCAAAAAGATATCATGGACCTTGGCAGGGAAGTCCAAGAGAAGTATATTTTTATAATTTTCATGGAGATATAATCTGGGGAATGACAGCAGAGATTATATTGGATTTTATAAAAATGCTGAGAAAAGATATGGAGGTAGTGAAATGATTTTAAGTAAAGAAACAGCTGCAAAACTAATAGAGGAGCTAAAATTACAAGGGAAAAAAGTTGTTTTTACAAATGGGTGTTTTGATATTCTTCATGTAGGACATTTAAGATACCTAAATGAAGCAAAAAAGCAAGGAGATATATTGATAGTAGGAGTCAACTCAGATATTTCTGTAAAACAGCTAAAAGGACCTACAAGACCTATTAATAATGAAATAGATAGAGCTGAAATGCTTTCAGGATTAAAAGCAGTTGATTTTACAGTTATATTTGATGAACTTACACCAATAGAAACACTGGATAAATTAAAACCATCTATTCATGTAAAAGGTGGAGATTATGATAAAAATACTCTTCCTGAAACTCCAACTGTAGAAAAGCACGGAGGAGAAGTTAGAATACTTTCTTTTGTGGAGGGAAAATCAACTACAAATATTGTAAATAAGATACAGTTTAAAGATGGAGGAGAAAATGAAGAAAATAATGAGCTTTAAGGAGCTTGATACTTTAGCAGAAAAACTTTCTGATTATGCTGAAGAAAATACTACCATAGCTCTCATAGGAGATCTTGGTACAGGAAAGACTACATTTACACAAACTTTTGCTAAAAGATTAGGAGTGAAGGAAAGTTTAAAAAGTCCTACATTCAATTATGTACTTGAATATTTCAGTGGAAGACTTCCTTTATATCATTTTGATGTATATCGTTTGTCTGAAGCAGAAGAGATATACGAAGTAGGCTATGAAGATTATCTCAATAGTGGAGGTATAATTCTGATAGAATGGGCTGATATAATAAAAAGCGAGCTTCCAAAGGAATACATCGAGATAAAATTATTCTATCATGAAGATGAAACTCGTGAAGTAGAATTGAGATATGTAGGAAATCCTGCAAAAGAGAAGGAGATGTTGAAGTATGTTGATTTTAGCAATTGATACAGCTACTAAAATAGGAAGTGTAGCTTTATATGATGATAAAATAGGAATAGTTGGAGAGATAAATTTATATGTAAAAGTAAATCATTCAAATGTCATAATGAAAGCTGTGGATTCTCTATTTAATCTATCTGGATATACGATAAAAGATGTGGATAAAATAGCTGTAACAATAGGACCAGGATCTTTTACAGGAATAAGAATAGGAGTAGCAATAGCAAAAGGACTTGCCTATTCTCTAAAGAAACCTATTATTGGAATAAATGAATTAGATGTTTTAGCAGAGATGGGGGAACAAAGAGAAGAGCTAATTATTCCTCTTATAGATGCAAGAAAAGAGAGAGTATACTATTCTCAGTATAAATATGAAAATAAAAAACTTGTGAGAAAAGAAGAATATAAAGATGGAGAATTGAGAGAGATACTTGAAAATTTAAAAGGTGAAAAAGTTGTATTTATAGGAGATGGAGCTGTAGTTAATCATAAACTTATAGAAGAGATTATGGGAAATAAAAGCATTATATTTTCTCAAGCAGGTTCTATTCCAAGGGCAGCTATAGCTGCTCAAATAGCTTTGGAATCTACTGAAGATAATATATATACATTGGAACCTTTTTATGTAAATAAATCACAGGCTGAAAGAGAAAAAGAAGAGAGAGAAAAAAATAAATAATATTAAAAAAAATAGAGGACAGTTAAGAAAATTTAAAGAAGCAATTTTAATAAATTTTCTAAAAGACTGTCCTTTTTGTATTGTATAAATGTTATTTTTGTAATAATTACAATTGAAAAAAAGGATTTAATGTGATAAAATTAAAAAAAGATATAAAGTAGGAAGGAAAGGGAGGAAGTTATGGGAACAAAAAAATGGAGATGTACAATATGTGGAGAAGAATTTGAAGGTGATACCCCTCCAGAAGTATGTCCTATATGCAATGTGGGAAGTGAATTTTTTGAAGAGATAAAAGATGAAAAAAAAGTAATTCCACCTGTAGATAAAATTGAAAAGAAAAAAGTTATTTCTGGAAAAGCATGGAAATGTACAGTGTGTGATGAAATATTTTCAGAAGATGAAGTACCTGATACATGCCCTGTATGTGGAGTAGGAAAAGAACTTTTTGAAGAGATAGAAATAAAACCAGTTTCAGAAATAACTTGGAAATGTACAGTATGCAGCGAGATGATAGATGAAGAAGAATGCCCAATTATTTGTCCTGTATGTGGAGCAGGAAGAGAAGCTTTTGAAAAGATAGAAAAGAAAAATGAGAATTTAGATTTAAATAAGAAAGAAAAAGTAGTAATAATTGGAGGAGGAATAGCAGCTATATCAGCAGCAGATGCAGTTAGAAGTAAAAATAAAATGGCAGAGATAGAAATAATAAGCAAAGAAAATATAATGCCATATTATAGAACGATGCTTACAGAATATCTTTATGCAGATATGACAGAAGAAAAGCTGAAAATAAAAAAAGATAAATGGTATGAAGAAAAAAATATAAAATTAATTACAGGAGATACTGTAGTATCTGTAGCAGCAAAGGAGAAAAAAGTAAGTTTATCAAGTGGTAGGGAATGTTCATATGATAAATTAATACTGGCAACTGGATCAGAATGTTTTGTGCCTCCTATAAAGAATGCAGCTTTAGATGGAGTTTTTACTATAAGAAGTATGAAAGATACAGAAAATGTAAAGGAATATGTAAAAAAATGTAAGAGAGCAGTTGTTATAGGTGGAGGAGTTCTTGGACTAGAGGCAGCATGGGGATTAAAAGAATTAGGATTAGATGTTTCTGTAATAGAGATGATGCAAAGAATTTTACCTAAACAATTAGATGAAAAAGGTTCTAAAATGTTAGAGCAAGCTATAGTTCGTTCTGGAGTAAAGGTATATAAAGGTGTTGTTGTAGATCATTTAGAAGGAGATAAAAAAGTATCATCTGTTGTTCTTGAAAAAGGAGAACATATTATGGCTGATTTAGTAGTTATAAGTGCAGGAATACTTCCGAATAAGCAACTTGCTGTAGATATTGGAATTCATACAGGAAGAGGAATAATTGTAAATGAAAAAATGGAAACATCAGAAAAAGATATTTATGCTTGTGGTGATGCAGCTGAGTATGAAGGTAAAGTAATAGGACTTTGGCAGGTAGCTATGGAACAGGGAAAAACAGCAGGATTAAATGCAAGTGGAGATAATGCTGTTTATAAGGAGCAAATTCAACCACTTAATTTTGATGGAATGAATATTAAACTTATTTCTATTGGTATGATTGGAAATGGAAAAGAATGTGAAGAATTTATTGAAGATATAGACACTAAAAAAAGTATTTATAAAAAATTATATTTTGAAGAAAATAAGCTAAAAGGTGCTATATTAATAGGAGATGTTTCAAAAGGTATCACACTAATAAAGAGTGTAAGGGAAAACGCTGAAAAAGACGTTGTTTTAGGAAAAATTTACTCTTAAAAAAACTTGATTTTTTCTCAATAAATTTGTACAATATATTAAATATGTATGATATAATAGTATGGATTTGCAGATAAGAATTTTCTTAAAGCAGGGAGGATAAGTAGTGAACAGTTTAATTAATCTAGATGAGATTACTTTTGAAAAAGAAGTTATAAATAATAAAGGTATTGTAATTGTGGATTTTTGGGCTGAATGGTGTGGACCTTGCAAAGTACTTGCTCCAATTTTAGAAGAAATTTCTGAAGAGAGAAAAGTAAAAATATACAAAGTCAATGTTGATGAAAATCCAAGTCTGGCAGGCCAGTTTGGAATAAAAAGTATTCCTACTATGGTAGTTTTTGAAAATGGAATAAGAGTAGACCAAGTAGTTGGATTAAGACCTAAGGAAGAGATAAAGGAAAAATTAGCTGCGTATTAATTAGAAATTTTAAAAAGACTGCTGCTTTCTAAAAGAAGAGCAGTCTTTTTTTGTTTAAAGAAAATATTGCTCTGTTATTCTAATTTGTTCATATTTGTGTTATAATTATTTCAAACATTAATTAAGGAGAAGGATTGAGATTATGAGAAGAAAAATTTATCTTGCAGCAGCGTATATTATAATTTCTTTAAATATTCTGGGAATGAGCAGTGTTCCCACGGGAAATATTGAGAACACCAGTGACAGAATATTAGGTGGAGCTGATGAGATAGAAGTAGATCTTCTTAGTGATACAGTTACTTCTCAAAATGGTGTGAATGTAAAATATGGAGATTTAAAGTTAAAAGTTTTTGATATGCAGAGAGATAAGGAAAAAAACAGGGCATATCTTAAGGGAAATATAATAACACAAGTGGATCAGCCTACAGGAATTCTTAAATTGGAATCAACTAATGGAGATGTATCTTTAGATGGAGATCAAGGAGTTTTTTATAATAACTTTGGATATCTTGAAATAGGAAAGGTAACTGGAGGAGAAGCTCCAAATGATAAAATATATTTTGGTGGAAAAATATTTGAATATGAAAATGGAAACCTCTATATAAATAATGGATGGTTGACAACTGATTATAATGTAGCTGAAACAGGTGATCCAGAGCAAACAGGGTACCATTTTCTTTCTAAGGAAATAATAGTTGAACCTGATAAACAGCTTACTTTAAAAGGAAGTGATTTGTATCTAGGAGATAGAGATATTTTTCCTTTCAGTATTCCATGGTATAGAGTTAATATAAGACAAGATTCTGAAGTGCCTCTGTTTCCAGAATGGGGAACAAAAGACTATTATGGGTGGCAGACTTCATGGGGAGTTCTTTATGGAGATAAAGACAGTAAATTTAAAGGAGGATTTGCTCCTAAGTTTGCTGATCAAATGGGACTATTAATAGGAAGATGGGAAAACTGGTATAAAACTGATAAATTTGGTACGGCAAAACTAAACGTAGATGATGCTTTGATATGGTCAAAAGCTGATAAAAAAGAGAAGTACAGTGATCCTGTTGATTATGAAGAAAGAAATAAAAGATATAGATTAAACTATACTCATGAATATAGTGGAGAAAAAGGTATTTTACAGTTTAATGCTATCAATGGAACATATAATATGATTCCTAAGTTAGAAGACATAATAACAGATTATGAAAGAAATGGAAGATTTGCAAATAACACTAGACCAAAGCTTGACTCTACAATAAGTTTCTTCTCAATGAATTCAGACTTAAAAGAATTAGGACCAGATAAAGATATAACCTTAAAAACCAGATTAAAATTAACTGATGATAAAGAAGCTTATGCTCTTATGGTATATGATGATATTGATGATATTGATTATGGAAGCAATATAGATAATGATCTTTATTCACAAATTGAGTTATATAAAGATAACAGTAGATATAGAATCGGAGGTTATTATAATTATTTATATGATATGGATCCAGGTTCTACTTTAAATGATACACAATCAAGAGCTGAAGATTTCGGATTTGAATTTTTTGAAAAGAAAAATAATATAGGATTCAGCTATGATGAAAAGAATGGAGATAAATTTAGAAGACTGGGATTATGGGAAAGAGATCCAAATCTTGATTCTATGATCCAATATAATAGTCTTTTAGGAGGAAATTTCTATTACAAATATAATCCAAGTACAATAAGGGAATATTCTCAATATGACAGCAGAGATTTGAGAGTATCTTTTGGTGACTATGATTTCTGGGGAGATTACAGAGTAAAAGCTGGATACAATATTAATGAACATGAGAGAAAGCTTGACTTGATGGACGATCCTTTAAGAAAAAATGTTGTAAAAGGATCTAATGAAAGAGATAAAGAGTACAATAGATTTGAAAATATAATATACAGCGATTTTAGAGAAGAGAGAGCATATGTAGATTTCTATAATGATACTACTAAGTTTACCTTTGCAGCTGGACAGACAAAAGAAAAATTCTGGGATAGAGAGGGAATATATTCTGAACCGGCTTTCTCACTTAATTCTTATAGACAATATATAAATGAGTCTAAGTTCTATGAATTTGGAGCTGAGAGAAATGAAATACCTCTTGGAGTTTTTGGACAATTAGCATTATTTGGTGGAGTAAGATATGATAAATATGATAAGGGGTATAACCCATATACAAGACATTATGCAAGTGGTGAAGATTCAACTCTGAGAACTCAGTTGAAACTTAATCATACAATACAACTTTTTGACAATACAGATAATAAGGATAGAAGTATTGACTTTGCATTGAGTAATGATTTGAGTCTTTTCTATCAAAGATATGATTATGATTCTGGAGATGTTAAATTTGGAAATGCCTACAATGATATTAGAAAGAAAACTATGAGTTCTGAAGAAATCAGATTAAAAAATAAAGATAACATTTATGAAATTAAAGATACAATTAATGCAATGATAGGTAATACTGAAACAGCATATAATATTGAGTATAAGAGAAGAGAAAATCCAGCTGATACAAGTGATCTTACTGGACAGACATTTAAAAATGATGTGAATTTTAAAATCGATGACAAGCAGTCTTTAACATTGAATTATGGACAAGATAGACAATATACAAGTGAGAATGAAAGAGATAGAAACTACAATGACTTGACCTTTATAAATTATGGGGCAGTCTATAATTATGAAGGACATAGATTATCTTATCAAAATCAAGGTATAGATTCTAAGATATGGGACATGAAAAATGTAGATAATGCTAAAGAAAAAATCAGAGCAAATACATATGCTTATCAATATTCTTTTGGTGATAATAGATTAGGGCTTGATTTCAGTCAAGGTACAGATGTAAGAAAAAATTATACAATGGATCTTAAAGAGATAGATGTAGATAATAAAATCTATGGAATTTCATTTTTAGATGGTGGAGATGTAGAAAATTATTACAGAGTCACTTATGAGGATTATAAACATAAAGAAAATGGGGCCAAAGTTACCTTAACAGATGGAAGGGTTAAAAATATTAATAACTCTGATGTATTATCATTTACTTATGAATATAGAGATAAAAGATTTACAGATGAAGAGTTGAAAAAATATGCTGAACTTGAATTTAATAAAGATTCTAATCAGTTGACCCAGGCAGAACTTTACAGAGTAAGAGATATCTTAAGAGATAGAGAAAGAAATAGTGTAAATTTTAATCTTAACAGTATAATGTATGATAGATTTAATACTCTAGGAGATTATAAACGTAACTTTAAGATTCACTTTATGATGCAGAGAAATGAAGCAAGATATGATAAAACTGGAGATTTGTGGGATTCATTAGAGGAAGTAAAAGCGAGATTCTTTTATTCACAAAATAGAGTTGGAGTAGGATATGAAATAGAGGAAAATTCAGGTTGGAGTAGTGGAAGCTGGGATAAGCTAAATAGGGAACATAAAGTTAGCCTGATGGCAAAAGTTGGAAAACCAAGTGAAGGTTGGAATGTAAAAACTTATGCTAAATTCTATGAAAACTTTAAAGATACTTCTAATAAGAATAGAAGAAAAAGTTCACTTGATGGTTTAGGAGTGGAGATAGGTAAAGAGTTTGGTTATTATGAATGGGCAGTGGCTTATGAAAGAGAATATGACCTAGGTACAAGGGATTATGAGTGGAGAGTATCCCTTCAATTTACATTGCTTGCATTCCCAGACAAACCTATATTTGGTCTTGGAGCAGATACAGATGCCAAGAAAAAAACAACCCCTCAAACTTATTTATTTGATGGGCTGAAACCACAAGATATAGTAGATTAAAATTTAAATGTATATAGGAGGAAATTATGAGAGTAGAATTACCAAGCGGAGATATAAAAGAATTTGAAGGACAAGCGAATATGTTTGAAATAGCAAAGAGTATAAGCAACTCTTTAGCTAAAAAAGCAGTGGCTGTTAAAATAGATGGAGTACCAATGGATATGGCAACAATTTTAGACAGAGATGCAAAAGTAGAATTTATACCTGCTGACAGTGAAGAGGGAGAAGAGATAATAAGACACTCAACAGCTCATTTAATGGCACAAGCTGTTATAAGATTATTTCCAGGAACAAAAGTAGCAATAGGACCAGCAATAGAAAATGGTTTCTATTATGACTTTGATCCAAAAGAACAGTTTACAGAAGAAGATTTAGCAAAAATTGAAGCTGAAATGAAAAAAATAGTAAAAGAAAATGAAAAAATTGAAAGAGTTATGATGACTAGAGAGGAAGCTATAGAACACTTTGAAAAATTAGGTGAAATCTATAAAGTAGAAATCATAAAAGAGATAGCTCAAGGAGAAATGCTTTCTTTCTATAAACAGGGAGAATTTATGGATTTATGTAGAGGACCTCATGTGCCATCTACATCATATTTAAAAGCTTTTAAACTAAAATCAGTTGCAGGAGCTTATTGGAGAGGAGATTCTAATAATAAGATGCTTCAGAGAATATATGGATTTGCTTTCTCTGATGAAGCTAAATTAAAAGCATATTTAACTCTTTTGGAAGAAGCTGAAAGAAGAGATCATAGAAAATTAGGAAAAGAATTAGATTTATTCTTTGTAAGTGAATATGGACCAGGATTTCCAATATTCCTTCCAAAAGGAATGGTTATCAGAAATACTCTTATAGACCTTTGGAGAAGAGAGCATACTCTTGCTGGATATCAGGAAATTACTACTCCAATAATGTTGAATAAAGAACTATGGGAAATTTCAGGACACTGGTTCAACTATAGAGAAAATATGTATACTTCAACAATAGATGACACTGAATTTGCTATAAAACCTATGAACTGCCCAGGAGGTATTTTAGCATATAAATATCAACTGCATTCATATAAAGATTTTCCAATCAGATGTGGAGAACTAGGAACAGTTCATAGACATGAATTTTCTGGAGCTTTACATGGACTTATGAGAGTAAGATCATTTACTCAAGATGATGCTCATATATTTATGACTCCAGATCAAATAGAAGAAGAAATCATAGGGGTAGTTGAATTAATAGATAAATTCTACAGCAAATTATTTGGTTTTGAATATCATATTGAATTATCAACTAAACCAGAAAAAGCAATTGGTTCAAATGAAATATGGGAAAAGGCAGAAGCTGCACTTGCAGGAGCTCTTGATAAAATAGGGAAACCATATAAATTAAATCCTGGTGATGGAGCTTTCTATGGACCTAAATTAGACTTTAAAATTAAAGATGCTATTGGAAGAACTTGGCAGTGTGGAACTATTCAATTAGACTTTAATCTTCCTGAAAGATTTGATATCAGTTATATAGGGGAAGATGGAGAGAAGCATAGACCTGTAATGATTCATAGAGTTGTTTATGGTTCGATAGAAAGATTTATAGGAATTCTTATAGAACACTTTGCAGGAGCATTCCCATTATGGTTAGCACCTACTCAAGTTAAAATATTGACTATTAATGATGAAGTAGTGCCTTATGCTAAAGAGATATTTAAAGCTCTTCAAGAAAGAGGAATCAGAGCAGAGATTGATGATAGAGCAGAATCTATTGGATATAAAATCAGAGAAGCTAATGGAAAATATAAAATTCCTGTACAACTTATTCTAGGTAAAAATGAAGTTGAAAACAGAGAAGTAAATATAAGAAAATTTGGTTCTCAGCAGCAAGAGTCTATGAAGCTGGACGAGTTTTTAGATATCATTGTTGATGAAGCTAAAATAAGATTTGATAAATAATTAATTATAAAGGGGTTGCTGCAAATTGATGATTTTTAATCATTAATTTGTGCAGCCTCTTTTATTTTGATTTTTCTTAATTGAATGAAATATTTTTATGAGAACGAACCTAATAGATATGATTTCGTGATAAAATATCAAAATAAATATTTGATTTCGTGAGAATGAGAGGTACAAGATGTTAAAAAGAAAATTATATAAGAATTTAAAGGAATGGAAAAATAAGGATAAAGGAAATTATTTATGTGAAGAGTTTGGAAAAAATGAATATAAAAGTTATATCATTGTAGATTTTGGAAATATATCAAAAAAAATTATTGATATTTTTGAAAATGAAAGGACAAATTTAGCTTTGTTTTTTATGAAACTTTCAACTTTTTCTTTTAAAGTAAAAAAAGATATAAAATATTAAAAATTTTTTCATTTTAAAAATAATTTTTTTCTCCTAATATGTCTAGTTATATTGAAAAAATATCATAAATATGGTAAAATTTTTAGATTGAGATACCTTTTTTATTTAATAGTGGAGGAAGAAAAATTTATGATAAAAATATACACTGCTCCTATTGCAGGAGTTACAGATTATACATATAGAGGAATTCTGAAAGAATTCAAGCCAGATCTTTTATTTACAGAAATGGTAAGTATAAATGCTTTAGAAGTGGCATGTGAAAAAACACTTAAAGTTATTTTAAGACTCAGGGAAGGAGATTCTGTACAACTTTTTGGTAAAGATATTAAAAAAATGGTAGAGAGTGCAAAATTTGTAGAAAGTCTTGGAGTAAAACATATAGATATAAATTCAGGCTGTCCAATGAAAAAAATAGTTAATAATGGGTATGGGGCAGCTCTTATGGAGCAACCAGAGTTGGTTAAAGCTATGCTTTCTGAAGTAAGAAGTGCTTTAAATGATAAAACAGATCTTTCTATAAAAATAAGAGTAGGGTACAAGGAAAGTAAAAATCCAGTAGAAATAGCTAAAATAGCACAAGAAACTGGTTGCAAACATATAACTATACATGGAAGAACAAGAGAACAGATGTATACAGGAAAAGCTGATTGGAGCATTATAAAAGAAGTAAAAGAAAGTGTAGATATCCCAGTTATAGGAAATGGTGATATATTTACTGCTGAAGATGCCAAAGAGAGAGTGGATTATTCTGGAGTAGATGGGATTATGTTGGCTAGAGGAATATTTGGAAATCCGTGGTTGATAAGAGATATCAGAGAGTATTTTGAATATGGGAAAATACTTCATCCAGTAACAGATATAGAAAAAATTGATATGGCAATAAAGCATACTGAAAGAACAGAGGTAGAGCACCCAGAAAGACCTTTTATTTTTGAACTTAGAAAACATTTGTGTTGGTATTTAAAAGGAATAAGAAATACTGCTGAAATAAAAGATAAAATAAATCATACAGATAATTATAATGAAATAGTAGAACTTTTAAATAGAGTGAAAGATAATCTTCTTTCAGAACCAGAAATAGTAAGTATGTAAGGAGTTGAGAAAGTGGCTGGAGATACGCCTTTAATGAGTCAATATAAAGAAATAAAAGAGCAGAATAAGGATAATCTTCTATTTTTCAGACTAGGAGATTTTTATGAAATGTTTTTTGATGATGCAGTTATAGCTTCAAAAGAACTTGGATTGACATTGACAAGCAGAAATAGAGAAAAAGGTCAAGATGTACCTCTTGCAGGAGTTCCTTATCATTCGGTATCTTCATACATAGCTAAATTGGTTAATAAAGGCTATAAAGTAGCTATTTGTGAGCAAGTAGAGGACCCTAAAAGTGTAAAAGGAATAGTAAAAAGAGAAGTTGTAAGAGTTATAACACCTGGAACTGTCATTGATACAGATTATCTTGATGAAAAAAGTAATAACTATCTTATGGGGATAAAAATAGATGGAAATAAAGGAGCAATAGCTTATGTAGACATTACAACTGGTGAATTCAAAGCCAGTGAACTGGAAGGAGAAGATATAATCTTTAAACTTCTGGGAGAGATAAATAAAATTGCACCTAAAGAAATATTGTTAGAAGAGAAAACTTATGATAAATATTATGAGGAACTGAAAAAACATAATACTTTATCAGATGTTAACATAAGCAAAATAACTGAAAAAAGAAAGTGCGAAGATTACCTTAAAGATTATTTTAAAGTAATATCATTGGAAAGTTTTGGATTAAAAGATAGAAAAATGGCTATTGTAGTATCAGCTACTATTTTAAACTATGTAGTTGAGCTGCAAAAAGGGAAGGAACTTCCTGTAAACAATATATTATATATTAGCAGTGAAAATATAATGGAGCTAAATATAACTACTCAAAGAAATCTGGATATAGTGGATAATTATAGAGAAAAAAATGGAGTAGGAACACTTTTGTGGGTAATGGATGAATGTATGACTTCTATGGGAAGCAGACTTCTGAAAAAATTTATAAAAAATCCTCTTCTTGACATAGAAAAAATAAATGAAAGACAAAAAGATATAGCTTTTTTTATTGAAAATGTGCTTCTAAGGGAAGAGATTAGAGAAAAATTAAAAAGTATATATGATATAGAAAGAATAATAGGAAAGCTTATACTTGAAACTGAGAATGGAAGAGATTTGATTTCGTTAAAAATCTCTATAAAAAATTCATTGGAAATATTAAAACTTTTGCAAGGAAATTCTATATTTTCTATTGAAGTAAAAACTTTGATTGATATTTATAATTTAATAGAAAAAACTATTGTAGATGAACCACCTTTTTCTGTAAGAGAAGGAGGAATCATCAGACAGGGATATAATGAGATGCTTGATGAGCTTCATGGATTATCAAAAGACGGAAAAGATTATATTCTTGAGATAGAAAACAGAGAGAGAGAAAGAACAGGAATAAAAGGTCTTAAAATAAAATATAATAAAGTGTTCGGTTATTTTATAGAGGTAACAAGAGCTAATGCACATCTGGTTCCAGCAGATTATATTAGGAAACAAACTTTGGCCAATGCTGAAAGATATATAGTTCCTGATTTGAAGGAATATGAAGAAAAGGTATTAAATGCAAAAGATAAAATAGAAAATTTGGAATATCAGCTATTTAAAGAAGTTGCTTATGAAATAAAAAGCCATAAAGAAATACTTCAAGATTTGGCATATAAGATAGCCTACCTTGATGTAGCAAGTGATCTGGCCCACATAGCAATAAAAAATTCATATGTCCAACCTGAAATACATGCAGGTAAAGATATAGAAATAATTGCTGGAAGACACCCAATAGTAGAAAAACTTATTCCAGCAGGAGAATATGTAAAAAATAATATAGTATTTGATGATAATAAAGAAATGATAATACTTACAGGGCCAAATATGTCAGGTAAATCTACTTATATGAAACAGGTGGCTTTAATTATAATTATGGCTCACATGGGGTCATATGTACCAGCTAACTATGCTAAAATAGGATTGGTAGATAAAATATTTACTAGAATAGGAGCAAGTGATGATCTTCTTACAGGGCAGTCTACATTTATGCTTGAAATGAGTGAAGTTGCCAACATAGTAAACAGTGCAACAAACAGGTCATTTATAATACTTGATGAAATAGGAAGAGGGACTTCAACTTTTGATGGTATTTCCATAGCGACAGCTATCACTGAATATATTCATGAAAGAATAGGAGCAAAAACAATATTTGCCACTCATTATCATGAACTTACTCAATTGGAAGATAAGCTGGATAGAGCTGAAAATTATAGAATAGAAGTAAAAGAAAATGATAAAGAGATAGTTTTTTTGAGGGAAATAGTAAAAGGTGGTGCTGATAAGTCTTATGGAATAGAAGTAGCAAGACTTGCAGGATTACCTAAAGAGATATTGGATAGATCAAAATCTGTATTAAAAAATTTAGAAGATAGAAAACAAATAATTGAGAAAAAATTAAAAGGGGAACAGCTTATACTTTTTGGAACTCCTCAAAAAGAAGAATCAACTGAAGAAGAAAAAAATAACTTAAAAGGAAAAGAACTAACAAAAGAACAGAAAATAGTTATGAGAGTATTGGAAGAGTTAGATCCTAATGGAATGACACCACTGGAAGCATTATTAAAGCTTAATGAACTGAAAAAAATATTAAATAGGAGTTAAACTATGAATAAAAAGAAAATCTATATAATTATTTTTGTAGTTATAATAATATTAGGTTACCTGAACTATTTTAAAGATGAAAATGATCTGTCTGATATAAAAAAAGCTATAGAAACAACAAATGTTACTTATGATAGTGAAGACTATCATGTTGAAGCAGATAAACAAGTAGATTATGTAGATGATAATGAAACAAATTTTGAAAAGGCAAAAGCCTTAGTAAAGGATATGGTAATAAGTGGAGATAATGTATTTATAGATAAAGTGAGAAATTTAGCATTAAAAAATAATATACTTGGAGTGAGTCCAAATGGGTGGAAATTTAATACAGAAGCAGCTCGTTATGATAAACTAAAAGATGAAATAACCTCTGATGTTGGAGTATCTGCAGAGAATGCTGAGAAAAAAGTAAAGGTATCTGGAAAGAATTTTGTTACTGATAGCAAGATGAGTTATATAGAACTGAAAGATAATGTAGTTTTAGAAAATGAAAAAATAAAATTAAAAGGCGACATTGGTAGATATAGTGATGCCAGCAAAATAGTTACACTTTCAGGAAATATAACTATTGATGGAACAGATAGAGAAAATGCTGAAATATCTGGAAATTTTCTTAATTTAAAATACTCAGTAGATGATAAAATTCTTGAGGCATGGGAACCTTATGATGTAACTTATAGTGGAGCAAAACTTTCAGCAGGGAACTTATGGTATCAAGACACCACAGAAGCCCTTTTGGTTACTAAAAATGTGATAATAGAAACTAATGGATATAAGATATATGTTGATAAAATTCAAAGAGAGGCAAACAGTAATATAGTTAAGTTTTTTGGGAAAATAACTGGAAGTAATGGGATATATTCTTTTTCTGGAAAAGAAGCAGTTTATGATTTAAATACTGGAGAACTAACTTTTTACGGAGATGTAAAAATTACATCAACGAAAGGTGAGGAATTGACAGCAGATAAAATAGTATATAATAATAATACTAAATTTATAACTGCATATGGAGAAAAGAAAGATGCAGTATACATTTCAAATAATGGAGAATTGAGAAGTAAGGAATTTAGATATAACAATGAAACTAAAGAGCTGTTTGCAGATAAAAAATATGATTTTAAAAGCCAAAAATATGACAGTATTGGAGATAAATTCTATTTCAATGATCTGACAAAAGATGGATATATAGTAAATGGAACTATGTATGATAAAATCAAAAAACAAACTGCTAAAGGTAAAAGAATGGATTTTAATACTGAAACAAAAATATACACAGTAAAGGAAAATTCAGTATTTGAAAACCAAGATTATAGATTAGAAAGTAATGATATAACATATAATGGAGTTACTGGAAAAGTAGAAACACCAGATAAATATAAAGTTATATCTTTAAAAAATGAAACATCTTTTACAGGAGTAGGAGCAGTATATGATGAAAATACAGGGGAATTGGTAAGTAATGGAGAAATAAATGCTTCTGGAAGAAATTTTATTGCCAGTGGAGAAAATCTTACATATAATAATAAAAATGGAATAGGAGAACTTCAAAGTAAAATTTCTTTTACAAATACTAAAAATGGAACAACAGTGACAGGAGATAAACTTCTATTTCAAAAAGATAATTATATGGAGCTTATAGGAAACCTTGTAATAAATAGTGAAAAAATAGTAGCAAAATCATCAAGAGGAAAGTATAATTTAAAGGAAGAAAAAGTATATATTCCTGAAAAAATAGATTTTGAAAGTAAGGATAAATTGACATCAGGAACTATGTCAAAGGGAGTATTTGATGTAAAAGCTTCTGTATTTACTGGAGATAATTTTAAAGGCAAAAATAAAGAAAATGATATAAAAAGTAATAAAATGAAATATTATACAAATGAAGATAAGGTAGAATTTGGAAAAAATACTGTTATAGTAACTCCAGAAAGCAGATTAAGAGGAAATAGGCTTGACTATAATCTTAAGACAGAAATAGTCATTTCTCCTGAGAAGTATACTATAGATTATGGAGATTTTACTATAGTTGGAAGTGAAGGGACTTTTGATAATAAACAAGGACTATTAAAAAGTACAAATGCAGATATAACTTCCAAAGCTGGTGACAGATTCAAATCAGATAAAGCAGATGGAAATCTTAAAGAGATGAGAATAGATTTTATAGGAAATGCTAAGGGACATATGATTCATCAAGGAAAACGTACAGATTTTACAGGAGATTTTGCCAGAGTATATTTTAAAAATGATGGTGGATATAAAGCAATAAGAAGTGAAATTAAAAAGAATGCAGTATTTATTCAAGAGGAGAAAAAACTTCAGTCTGATTACATTGAAGCAGATATAGAAAGAAATCTTATTTTCTCAAGGGATAATACAAAACTTACAGTAACTGATGCTAAAAATGGAGATACAATTGTAACCTCTGATACTGCTGAAATAGATATAAACAGAGATATAGCTACTTTAGTTGGAAATGTTTACATTGAAAATAAAAATCCTGAACAGGGAATTACCATTATTACTGCTGAAAAAGGAATAATTAGGCAAAAAACTGGTATACTTGACCTTATGGGAAATGTAAAAATTGAAAATAAAGAATCTATAATAGAAGCAGATGAAGGAACTTACAATACAAATACAAAAAAAATAAAAGCAAAAGGGCATGTATTTATAAACCATAAAAATAATTAAGGAGGAGCTAATGAGAAGTTTAGTAGCTCAGAATCTTTGTAAAAGTTATAAAAAAAGAACAGTAGTGGACAATGTAAGCCTTGAGGTAAATAAAGGAGAGATAGTAGGACTTCTTGGTCCTAATGGAGCAGGAAAAACAACTACTTTCTATATGATAACTGGAATAATAAAGCCAGAAAGTGGTAAAGTTTATTGCGATAATAATGATGTAACAACTTATCCTATGTTTAAAAGAGCTAACCTTGGAATAGGATATTTGGCACAGGAGCCATCTGTTTTTAGAAATCTTACAGTGGAAGAAAATATTGCAGCAGTTCTTGAAATAAAAGGAATAGCTCCTAAAGAACAACAGGAGATAATAGAAAAACTTATGGAAGAGTTTAAACTTACTCATGTAAGAAAATCTTTAGGTTATTCATTATCTGGTGGGGAAAGAAGAAGAATAGAAATAGCCAGAACAATAGCAAACAATCCAAGTTTTATACTTTTGGACGAACCTTTTGCTGGAGTTGATCCAATAGCAGTTGAAGATATACAGCAGATAATAAGATATTTGAGAAATAGAGGATTGGGAATACTGATAACAGACCATAGTGTGAGAGAAACATTGCGTATTACGGAAAAAGCATATATAATGGCAAATGGAAAAGTTTTAATTAGTGGAACACCAGAGGAAATATCTAATGATGAAACAGCAAGAAAAATTTATTTAGGTGAAAAGTTTAAATTAGATTAAATTTTAAATAGTTGGAGGAGAACATGTTAACAGGAAATCAAATTAGAAAAGAGTTTATTGAGTTTTTTGAAGCAAAACATCATAAACACTTTGAAAGTGCATCTCTTATCCCTGATGATGCAACTTTATTATTAACAGTAGCAGGAATGGTTCCATTTAAACCATATTTTTTAGGACAGAAAGAAGCTCCATATCCAAGAGTGACTACTTATCAAAAATGTATTAGAACAAATGACCTTGAAAATGTTGGGAGAACAGCAAGACACCATACATTTTTTGAAATGCTTGGGAATTTCTCTTTTGGAGATTATTTTAAAAAAGAAGCTATACAATGGTCTTGGGAATTTGTTACTGAAGTATTAAAAATAGATAAAGACAAACTTTGGGTATCAGTTTTTACAACAGATGATGAAGCAGAGCAAATATGGATAGAAAAATGTAATTTTCCAAAAGAAAGATTGGTTAGACTTGGAGAAGATGAAAACTGGTGGGCAGCAGGACCAACTGGTTCATGTGGACCTTGTTCAGAAATTCATGTAGATTTAGGACCAGCTTACGGAGGAGATGAGAACTCTAAACTTGGTGACGAAGGAACTGATAATCGTTTTATTGAGATATGGAACCTTGTATTTACTGAATGGAATAGAATGGAAGATGGAAGTCTTGAACCTCTTCCTAAGAAAAATATAGATACTGGAGCAGGACTTGAAAGAATAGCTGCTATGGTACAAGGGAAGTCAAATAACTTTGAAACAGATCTTCTGTTTCCATTAATTGAAGAGGCTGCAAAACTTACTAACTCACAATATGGAAGAGATGAGGAAGAAAATTTTTCATTGAAAGTAATAACAGACCACTCAAGAGCAGTTACTTTCTTGATTAATGATGGAGTCATTCCATCAAATGAAGGAAGAGGATATGTTTTGAGAAGAATATTGAGAAGAGCAGTAAGACATGGAAGACTTTTAGGACATTCAGAATTATTCTTATATAAGATGGTAGATAAAGTAGTAAGTATGATGGAAAATGCTTATCCAGATCTTAGAAGTAATGTTGAGCATATTAAAAAAGTTGTAAAAATAGAAGAAGAGAAGTTTTCTCGTACTCTTGATCAAGGTATGCAGCTTGTAAATCAGGAAATTGAAAAATTAAAAGCAGCAAATATTACTAAACTTGATGGTGAAGTAACATTTAAGCTTTATGATACTTATGGTTTCCCTTATGAATTAACAGAAGAAATCTGTCAAGAGAAAGGAATTGAAATATCAAAAGAAGAATTTGAAGCTAAAATGACTGAACAGAAAGAGAAAGCAAGAGCTGCAAGAGAAGTTGTAATGGAAAAAGGTCAGGATAGTTTTATTGAAGAATTTTATGACAGATATGGAGCTACAGAATTCAGTGGTTATACAACTCTTAAAGATACAGGGAAATTATTAAGCTCAAGAGATGGAAAAGACAACAAAAAGCTTATGATATTTGATGTAACTCCATTTTATGGAGAATCTGGAGGTCAAGCAGCAGACATTGGTATGATTACTGGAAATGGGTTTGAAGGTAAAGTTATAGATGTTCAAAAACAAAAAGGAATATTTATTCATACTGTAGAAGTACTAAAAGGAACTCCAATAGAAGGAGAAGAATATTTTCTGGAAATTGATGAAGCTAATAGAATGGCTACAGCAAAAAATCATACAGCTACTCACTTGCTTCATGAAGCTTTGAGAGAAGTTCTAGGTTCTCATGTTCAACAGGCTGGATCTTTTGTAAATGGAGAAAGATTAAGATTTGACTTTAACCACTATGAAGCTATGACTGATGAAGAACTTGAAAAAGTAGAAGAGTTGGTAAATGAAAAGATAGCTGAAGCTATAGATGTAAAAATTGCTAATATGAGTATGGACGAAGCTAAAAAAGCTGGAGCTACAGCACTATTTGGAGATAAATATGGAGATGTAGTAAGAGTAGTATCAGTAGAAGGTTTTTCTATAGAGCTTTGTGGAGGAACTCATATAGATAATATAGGTAAAATAGGTTTATTTAAGATAGAGAGTGAAGCAGGAATAGCTGCTGGAATCAGAAGAATTGAAGCTGTAACTGGAAAGGGTGCTTATAAAGTAGTCAAGGATACTGAAATGCTTCTGAAGAATGTAGAAAAAGTTGTAAAGTCTGATGAAGCTAATCTTCTGGACAGAGTTGAAAAAATGGTAGAAACTATTAAAGAAAACAGCAAGGAACTAGAAGAATTAAAAAGCAGATTTACTCAAATAGAAGCTCAGGCTTTGGCTGAAAATTCTGAAATCATCAATGGAGTAATAGTTATTATGAAAACTTTTAAAACTAGAACAGCTGATGATTTAAGAAAAATGATTGATTATGTAAAAGATAAAATGACTAACACTGTTGTTGTACTAGCATCTAGTACTGATAAAGCTATATTTGCTGCTGGAGTAACTAAAGAACTTACTTCAAAAGTAAAAGCTGGAAACTTGGTAAAAGAAGCTGCTGTAATCACTGGTGGAAATGGTGGAGGAAGACCTGACTTCGCTCAAGCTGGTGGAAAAGATGTAACTAAAATTCAGGAAGCTATGGATTCAGTAAAAGAAACTTTAAAAAATTCTTTATAAGAGGTAATGAATGTATAAAAAATATATTTCCTTAGATGTGGGAGATGTGAGGATAGGAGTGGCGAAATCAGATATAATGGGGATAGTAGCTACTCCCCTTGAAGTAATAGACAGAAAAAAAACAAAAGCAGTAAAAAGAATTAAAGAGCTTTGTACTCAAGAAAATACGAAAGCATTAGTAGTAGGTATTCCTAAAAGTCTAGATGGAACTGAAAAGCGACAGGCAGAAAAAGTCAGAGAATTTATAGCTAAACTGAATAAAGAGATTGAAGGTTTGGAAATAATAGAGGTTGATGAAAGACTGACTACTGTATCAGCAGATAGAATGCTAAATGAATCAAACAAAAAGGGTGCTTTGGAAAAAAGGAAAGTAGTTGATAAAATAGCAGCTGCTATAATACTTCAAACTTTCTTAGATACAAAAAGATAAACTAATATTTTGGAGGAGAAATGGGATCAAAATTATTAATGAGATTGTCTCTTGTAATAGTTGTGGTAATAGGAGCTATATGGCTTAGCTTTTTTAAACCAACTAAACTTGGACTGGACTTAAAAGGCGGAGTGTATGTAGTATTGGAAGCTGTACCAGATGAAGGGGTAACTCTTGATGATGCAGCAATGAATAGACTTATTGAAGTATTGGATAGAAGAATAAATGGATTAGGAGTAGCAGAATCAGTTGTTCAAAAAGCTGGAAGCAATAGAGTAATAATAGAACTTCCAGGAATAAACAATACAGAAGATGCTATAAAGATGATAGGAAAAACAGCTTTATTGGAATTTAAACTTGAAAATCCAGATGGAACTTTAGGAGAAACTCTTCTAACTGGAGGAGCATTAAAGAAAGCAGATGTATCTTATGACAATTTAGGAAGACCTCAAATTCAATTTGAAATGAATCAAGAGGGAGCAGTAAAATTCGCAGAGATAACAAGAAATAATATAGGGAAAAAGCTTGCTATTACATTAGATGGAAAAGTACAGACAGCACCTATGATTAATTCAGAAATACCAAGTGGAAATGGAGTAATTACAGGAAATTATACTGTAGAGGAAGCAAAAGCAACAGCTACATTATTGAATGCAGGAGCTCTTCCTGTAAAAGCTGAAATAGTTGAAACAAGAACTGTTGGAGCTTCTCTTGGAGATGAATCTATAGCACAAAGTAAACAAGCAGCAATATTTGCAATGATACTTATAGGAGTTTTTATGATTGTATTCTATAAACTTCCTGGAATAGTGGCAAATATAGCCTTGATAATATTTGGACTTATAACTTTTGGGTGTCTTAATTTTATAGATGCAACATTGACTCTTCCAGGGATAGCAGGACTTATTCTGTCTGCTGGTATGGCAGTTGACGCAAATGTTATTATCTTTGAAAGAATAAAAGAAGAACTTAGACTTGGAAACACTATACGTAACGCAATAGATGCAGGATTCAGCAAGGGATTTGTAGCTATTTTTGACTCGAATCTTACAACATTGATAATAACTGTTATTCTTTTTACTTTTGGAACTGGGCCTGTAAAAGGATTTGCTGTAACACTGACAATAGGTACATTAGCATCTATGTTCACAGCTATCACAATCACAAAGATACTTTTACTTACTTTTATTACAGTATTTAATTTAAACAGACCAGAATTATTCGGAGTTAGGGGGAAAACAGCATGCAAATAGAAATTATAAAAAATAGTAAAAAGTTTGTAGGACTTTCATTAGTTATTGTTGTTCTTTCTCTTGGAGCATTTTTCGTAAAAGGGCTTAACTACGGTATTGACTTTTCTGGAGGAAATTTATTTCAGTTGAGATTTGAAAAGCCAATAACATTGAATGATATTAATAATAATCTAGATGAAGTTTCTAAAGATATAAATCAGGTAAATCCAAATAGTAGAAAAGTACAGATTTCTGAAGATAATACAGTTATCATAAGAACTCCTGAACTTACTGAAACAGAAAAAACAGAAGTTTTAAATAACTTAAAAAAAATTGGAACTTTTGATATAAATAAAGAAGAGAAAGTGGGAGCAAGCATAGGAGAAGAATTAAAAACTTCAGCAATATATGCTTTAGGAATAGGAGCTTTTCTTATAATTCTTTATATAACTTTCAGATTTGAATTTACATTTGCAATAGCAGCAGTAGCAGCATTATTTCATGATCTTATTATAGCTGTTGGAGTAATTTCACTTTTAGGTTATGAGGTAGATACTCCATTTATAGCAGCTATATTGACTATACTTGGATATTCTATCAATGATACAATAGTTGTATTTGATAGAATAAGAGAAAATTTGAAGCGTAAGAATAAGAATTCATTTGAAGATTGTTTGAATAAGAGTATAAATCAAGTAATGATAAGATCTATTAACACATCTGTAACTACATTATTTGCAATTATTGCTATACTTGTTTTTGGTGGAGATAGCTTAAAAACATTTATTGTTACTCTTTTAATTGGTATTCTTGCTGGAACTTACAGTTCAGTATTTATTGCAACACCTCTAGTTTATTTCCTTGATAAAAGTAAAAAAGGTCCAAATAAAGGACTTCATAGTCTTGGAGAGGAAAAAAAGAAAGAATCAAGTAATGAAGAAAAAATATTAGTTTAATAATAAAATATAATATATAATATAGGAGGGCAACTAAAAATGAAAAAATTTAAAGTCGCCCTCTATAAATTTAAATCATAATAAAAAGGGAGCATAGGAAAAATGAGAGCTTGGTTAGAAATCGATATGGACAATTTGAAATACAATCTAAATAAAATTAAAGAATTGGTCCATGGCACGAATGTATTAGGAGTTATAAAAGCTAATAGTTATGGATTCGGAGCTATCGAAATCGCTAAAGAACTTTCAAAATTTGGAATAGAGATTTTTGGGGTAGCCTCTCTGGAAGAAGCGATGGAGCTTAGAGAGGGAGGAATAGAAGAAGAAATTCTTATACTAGGTTCACTTTTTAATGATGAAATAGAAATAGCTGCTGAAAAAAATTTTCAAATAACTGTAAGCAGCATGAGGCAGATAGAATTTTTAGAATCTAATAAAATAGATGCTGAAATACATATCAAAATAGATACAGGTATGGGAAGATTAGGTTTTACTCCTAGCGAAGGAAGAAAAGCTGTAGATTATTGTATAAATAGAGGGTTAAAAGTAGTTGGTATTTATTCACATCTTTCTGATGCAGATGGAATGAATGATGAAGCATATAATTATACTAAAGAACAGATAAATAAATTTAAAATATTTGAAGAGTATAAAACAATAAAATATATACATATTTTAAATAGTGGAGGAATACTTAGATTCAATGACGGATTTAAAGGAAATTTAGTAAGAGCTGGTATATGTATGTATGGTATGTTAGGAAATGAGAGAGTACCCGGATTTAAAAGAGTTTTTACCATGAAAACGAGAATACTTTTTATAAGAACACTTAAAGAGGACTCGTATATATCTTATGGAAGAACTATAAAATTAAAAAAAGGGGAAACTTTTGCTACTCTTGCCATAGGGTATGCTGATGGTATGAAAAAAGAATTTTCTAATAAGACATATGCTTTAATTGAAGGAGAAAAATGTCCAATAGTTGGAGAGATATGTATGGATATGTGTATGGTAAAAATACCAGAGTCAATTTTAAAAAAAATAAATATAGGTACTGAAGCAATTGTTATAAGAGATGATATAATAGAAGAAATAAATTCTATCCATAAATCAACTTGGGATATATTGACTGGGATAGGAAGAAGAGTATATAGAGTCTACAAAAAAAATGGTACTCCATATTTAATAACAAGATAAAAAGGAGAACTGATGACGAAAATTATATTAATCAGTGGTAAAGAAAAAAAGATAATAAATTTTTACCCTAATGTTTTCAAAGATGAAATAAAAACTATAATAGGGACTGTAAAAAATGGAGATGTAGTAGATGTTTGTTCATCTGACATGGCCTTTGTAGGAAGAGGTTATGTGACAGATTCTACATCAGCTTATGTAAGGATACTTACAACAAAAGATGAAAAAATAGACAAAAATTTTATTTTGGAAAAAATTAGAAAAGCTTATAAGAAAAGAGAACATCTTTTTAATGAAACTAACTGTATAAGGGCTTTCTTTTCAGAAGGAGATGGAATTCCTGGTTTAATTATAGATAAATTTGATAAATATGTATCTGTGCAGTTTAGAAATTCAGGGGTAGAAACATTTAGACAGGATATAATAAACAGCATTAAAAAGGTGATGAAGCCAAAAGGAATATATGAAAGAAGTGATGTAGAAAATAGAACTCTTGAGGGGGTAGAGCAAAAAACAGGAATTGTTTTTGGAGAGATACCAGAAAGAGTTATAATGGAAGACAACGGTCTTAAATATAGTATAGATATAATAGATGGGCAAAAAACTGGATTTTTCTTAGATCAAAGAGATTCAAGAAAATTTATAAGAAAATATCTTACAAAAGATACAAAATTTTTAGATGTATTTTCAAGTAGTGGTGGATTTTCAATGGCTGCTTTAAAAGAAAATTGTAAAAAAGTGACAGCTATTGACAAAGAACCTCACGCATTAGAACTATGCAGAGAAAATTATATTTTAAATGGATTTGATGGAGATTTTATAACTATGGAAGGAGATGCTTTTCTCCTGTTGAAAACTTTAGTAGGAAGAAATGAAAAATTTGATGTAATCACATTGGATCCACCATCTTTGATAAAAAGAAAAGCTGATATTCATAAAGGAAGAGATTTCTTTTTTGATCTTTGTGATGATAGCTTTAAACTTTTAAATGATGGAGGTATACTGGGAGTAATAACTTGTGCTTATCATATAACTCTTCAGGACTTAATAGAAGTGACAAGAATGGCAGCCTCTAAAAATGGGAAGCTTCTTCAAGTGATGGGAATAAATTATCAACCAGAGGATCACCCATGGATACTTCATGTGCCAGAAACTTTGTATTTAAAGGCTTTGTGGGTAAAAATAGTAGATAACTAAAAAGAAAGGTGATAGGGTATGTATTTAGATATATTGGTTGGAATCATAATAGTTTTTTCTCTTTTTTATGGATTGAGAAATGGATTATTTGTTGAATTTTTGGCTATTTTTGGATTAATAGTAAATTTTATTATAGCTAAGAAATATACTCCAGTTGTAATAGAATTTTTAGGGTTATCAAAAGATAAAGATCGTTATTTTGTAACATATATAGTTACTTTTTGGGCTGTGTATATTTTACTTGGAATAGTGATACATCTTGTAAGAAATGTACTTAAAAACCAAAGCAAAGGAATAATAACAAGAATATTAGGTGGAGCAATTGGTATAGCTAAAGGAATACTTCTTTCTGTTTTAATTCTATTGATTTATAATTACTCAACAGATATGTTCACAAAATTGAAAAAATATTCTAAAGGAAGTTATGCAAATGAAATTTTTCTAGAAGTAGTACCAAACATAGAAAAATATGTACCTGAAGTTTTTCAAGATAAAATAAAAGAACTAAAAAATTTGGAGTTAGTTAATAGATATGTTAACAAACTTTTTTAGGAGAAATTTATGAAAATAATAGAAAAATATATTTTAGAAGAGGTGAAAATGCCAATATTATTTGGTATATCTTTATTTACATTTATTTTTCTCATAGATATAATAGTGGCTATGATGGAAAATATAATAGTAAAAGGAATATCAATTATTGATATAATGAGAATATTGTCATTTTATCTTCCACCTATTTTATCCCAGACTATTCCTATGGGAATATTTTTAGGAGTAATGCTGACATTTTCAAAATTTACAAGAACTAGTGAATCAACAGCTATGAGTTCTATAGGTATGGATCTTAGAGAAATAGTAAAGCCTATATTTATTTTAGCTTGTATCACTACACTTTTTATATTTTTTCTTCAGGAAAGTATAATTCCAAGATCTTTTACTAAGCTTCAATATATAACTACTAAAATAGCTTATGAAAATCCTGTATTTCAATTAAAAGAAAAAACTTTTATAGATGAAGTTGATGAATACAATCTCTATATAGACAGAATAGAGGGAAAAGATAGGATTGCTCAAGGAGTACTTATATTTCAGAAAGATGAAGATGTTGAATTTCCTACTGTGCTAGTTGGAAAGGAAGCTTACTGGAAAGATTCTTCAATGGTGATAACAGACTCTAAATTTTATGATTTTGATAAAGATGGAAAGGAGAAGTTAAGAGGAGAATTTGATGATAAAAAAGTTCCTCTTACTGCCTATTTTGATGGAATAGATATTAAAGTAAAAGATATAGAGGCTATGAGTATAAGTATGCTTATGAAAGAGATGAAAGAGCTTCCTAAAAATGAAAAAATACCTTATAAAGTAGAAATAAATAGAAAATTAGCCTTGCCACTATCTACAATAATGTTATCTTTACTTGGAGTATTTATTTCCATAGGACATCATAGAAGTGGAAAGGGAGCTAACTTTGCTTTAAGCCTTGCAGTAATATTTTCATATATAACATTTCTAAATATAGGAATGGTTATGGCTAATAGGGGTAAAGTTCCTCCATTTATAGGAGTATGGACACCAAATATAATTTTATTTTTAGTGACTTTTTATTTCTATAAGAAAAAATCTAGGGGGATATAAATGAAAATAAAAATAATAGACAGATATATAAGTAAAAACTTTATAAAGTCATTTTTCCTCAGTTTAATAGCCTTTGTAGGAATATTTTTAGTAAGTCAATTATTTAAAGTTATAAGATATGTAAGTGATGGAAGATTTTCAGCTGATGAATCTATAGTTTATATACTTACAATGATACCTAAAATATTAATAGATGTAGCACCTTTGGCAGTGCTTTTAGGATCATTGATGACAGTGAGCTCTATGGCTTCAAATCTAGAAGTAATATCTTTAAAAACAGCTGGAATAAGTTTTAAGAGAATAGTGCTTTTTCCTATTTTTATTTCAGCAGTGATAGCTATAATTGTATTTCTTATAAATGACAGCCTTTATCCTTATTCTGTAAGAAAAAATAGAGAGATAAAAGATGGTGGAAATACTAGAAGAGAAATGCCAGTAGAAAAAAGAAATGCTTTTTTACGTGGAGAAAATTCTAACTATGTTTATCTTATGGGAAAAATAAATAGAGAAACTGGTTTTGGTGAAAATATAGAAATAGTTGATTTAAACGAAGATTTTAACAAAGTTGAAAGAATAATAACTGCAAAAGAAGGAAGATACAATTTTACGAAAAAGGTATGGGTATTAAAAGATGCTAATATTTATAATGGAAAGGAACTGAAAAAAGCAGAAGAAGTAAAGCTTTTTACAGAAGATAAATATGATGATGAACCAGATAAATTTATAACTAAGAGTGTTGAACCTAAAACTCTCACTATAAAAGAATTAAAAAAATCTGTAAGAGAGATAAAAAGTATAGGTGGAGATACAAGAGAGCTTCTTGTTGAAATAGGAAATAGATATTCCTTTCCATTTTCAAGCTTTATAATTTCATTTTTGGGACTTTCATTGGGAAGCAGATATGTAAGAGGAGCTTCTGCAATAAGCATGGCATTATCTGTGGCTCTTGGATATGGATATTATATAGTTCAGGCTTCTTTTGAGGCATTAAGCATAAATGGATTTTTAAATCCATTTATCAGTGGTTGGATTCCTAATATAATTTTTCTAGGAATAGGAATATATTTTATGTATAGAGCAGAATATTAAGAGTGGAGTGAGTAAATGAATATAGAAATAAGGAAATTAGACAACGGTATACCTGTTTTGATGGAAAATATAGATAGTGTAAGTACCGTAAGTCTTGGTATATTTGTTAAGACTGGATCAAGAAATGAATATCCAGATGAAAGTGGAGTTTCCCATTTTATAGAACATATGATGTTCAAAGGGACAAAAAATAGAAGTGCTAAAGAAATATCAGAATTAATAGATAATGAAGGTGGGTTAATAAATGCCTATACAAGCAGAGATACAACTGCATATTATATACAAATGCTTTCAAGTAAAATAGATACAGGGATAGATGTTCTATCTGATATGTTTCTGAATTCTACCTTTACACAAGAAAATTTAGATAAAGAGAGAAATGTAATTATAGAAGAAATAAGAATGTATGATGATATTCCAGAAGAAATAGTACATGATGAGAATGTAAAATATGCAATAACTGGAGTACAATCTAATATAGTGTTGGGAACTATTGAAAGTCTTAATAATATAACAAGAGAAAAGTTTTTGAAATATTTTGATGAACAATATATAGCATCTAACCTTGTGGTATCTGTTGCTGGAAAAATAGATTTTGATCATGTGGTAGCAGAATTAAATAAAGGACTGGGTAAATTTAGAGATAGTAATTTTAAAAGAGATATGGATACATCTTTTACTATAAATCATGGAGAAAACAGAATAAAGAAAGAAACTAATCAAGTGCATCTTTGTTTTAATACAAGGGGAAATAGTCAGATAGAAGATATGAAATATCCAGGAGCTATAATTTCAAGTGTATTAGCAGGAAATATGAGCTCAAGACTATTTCAAAAAATAAGAGAAGAGAGAGGGCTGGCTTATTCAGTTTATAGTTATGGAACAGCATTTATAGAGGGAGGACTTTTTACTATATATGCAGGAACTACTAAAGAAAGTTACCAGGAAGTTATAGATATAATTAAAGCTGAATTTGAAGATATAAAGAAAAATGGAATAACTCCCTATGAACTTCAAAAATCTAAAAATCAATTTTTAAGCATGCTTACTTTTAGCCTTGAAAATAGTAAAGGAAAAATGACAAGAATGGCAAGTACTTATATGCTTTATGGAAGAGTAACTGAAATTGATGAAATAATATCAAAAATAGAGAATATAACATTAGAAGATATAAAAAAGACAGCAGAATATTTATTCCAAGAGGAATTTTATTCTTGCACAATACTTGGAGATATATAAAGGAGATTAATAATGGAAAAAGTTGTAGTAAAAGTAGTAAGAGAAGGAAATGTATTACTTCCAAAATATGAAACATCTGGTTCGGCAGGAATGGACGTAAGAGCAAATATAGAAGAACCAATAATATTAGGATCGTTAGAAAGAGTATTAGTTCCAACAGGACTTAAAATTGCTATACCAGAAGGATATGAAGTACAGGTCAGACCTAGAAGTGGACTAGCAATTAAACATGGAATAACTCTTTTAAATACACCAGGAACTATCGATAGTGACTATAGAGGAGAATTAAAAATAATAATGGTAAATCTTAGCAAAGATGAATATACAATAAATCCCCAAGAAAGAATAGGGCAGCTTGTTTTAAATAAAGTTGCACAAATGGAATTGGTAGAAGTAGATTCTTTAGATGAAACTGAAAGAGGAGCAGGGGGATTTGGTCATACTGGAAAATAAGGAGTAGCAGTATATGGGAAAAAGCAGAGATACAGCTTTGATTTTAAAAAAGATAAAAAAAATGAACAACTTTCTTCTGCTTAATGCAGTGATTATCGTTGTGATAAGTGTACTGACAATTTATAGTGCCACTATACATAAAACTACTCTTTTTTATAAAAGAGAAGCTTTTTGGGGAATAATAGGTGTCTTTGTATATCTATTTTTCTCTTTTGTAGATTACAGAAAATATGCTAAATATTATAAACTGATTTATATTTTTAATATTCTGGTTCTGCTTTCAGTATATGTATTAGGAGTAAAAAGACTTGGAGCTCAGAGATGGATAGATCTTGGACCTATAAGTATACAGCCTTCTGAAATAGGAAAGATACTGGTTATATTAACTTTTTCAGAATTTCTTGCTTCTAAATATAGAGATAGATTTATAGGATTAAAAAGTGTTATGATATCATTTCTCCATATTCTTCCAGTATTTATATTAATATTGAGGCAGCCTGATTTAGGAACTGCCCTCATACTAATGATGACTTATTTTGTTCTTATATTTATACATGGAATAGATTGGAAATCAATAATAATAATGGTTATAACAGGAATTATATCTGTACCCACAGCATTTTTTTTCTTTTTAAAAGATTACCAAAAGCAAAGAGTACTTACATTTTTAAATCCTGAAGCTGATCTTTTAGGAAGTGGTTGGAATGTAACACAATCTATGATAGCTATTGGTTCAGGAGGACTTTATGGAAAGGGATTCTTAAACAGTACTCAAAGTAAATTGAGATTTCTTCCAGAATCACATACAGATTTTATCGGATCAGTTTTTTTAGAAGAAAGAGGATTTGTGGGAGGAATTGTTTTATTAGGATTATATCTTATTTTGATTTTACAAATAGTTTATATAGCAGATACTACAGAAGATAAATATGGAAAATTGGTTTGTTATGGAATAGCTTCTATATTTTTATTTCATCTGATAATAAATGTAGGAATGATAATGGGAATAATGCCAGTAACAGGAAAGCCTCTTCTATTGATGAGCTATGGTGGAACATCACTTTTAATAAGTTTTATGATGCTTGGAATAGTTCAAAGTGTAAAAATGTATAGAGATTAGGAGTAATATGGAGTACATAGTAGATAAGGAGTTTGAAGATGTAAGATTGGATAAATTTCTTAGAAAAAAATATGAAAATATTCCTTTAACTGAAATTTTTAAAGGAATAAGAACTGGTAAAATAAAAGTTAATGGAAAGAAAAGTAAGGAGAATTATAGGCTTCAGCTCAATGATGAAATAAAAGTTTTCTTTAAAGATGGGGAAACAAAAGAAGAAAAATTACTGGAAATTGAAGATAGGGAAATTGAAAAAATAAAAAAATCTATTGTCTATGAAGATGAAAATATTCTTATTTTTAATAAAAAAAATAATATGGTTATGCATAAAGGAAGTGGTTATGATTTTGGAATATCAGAACTACTAAAAGGATATTTAAAAAATCCTAATTTTAATTTTGTAAATAGAATAGATAAGGCAACTTCTGGATTGATCATAGGTGCTAAATCTTTAGTAACAGCCAGAGAATTAGCTGAAGAAATAAGAAATAGAAATATAGAAAAGAAATACTATATTCTTGTAGAAGGAATAATAAAAAATAGAGAATTTACTATAAAAAGTTATTTGAAAAAAATAGAAGATAAAGTTATAGAAGTAGAAGAATTTGAAGAGGGAGCAAAGGAAAGTATAAGTTATTTTAAAATTAAAAAATATGGAAAAGACTGTACTTTGCTTGAAGGAACTCTTGGAAGTGGAAGAACTCATCAACTGAGAGTTCAACTAGCTAATATGGGAAATGCAATAATAGGTGATGTTAAATATGGAAAAGGGAAAGAAAAAATGATGTACCTATTTTCTCATTACTTAAAAATAAAAAAATATGGAATAGAAATAGATCTTCCTATTCCAGAAGAATATATTAAAAGACTTGGTAGCAATTAAATATTAACATAGGAGGAAAGAAAATGTCACAAAACAATGGTATTTTAGAAGGAATGTTTAAAATATCTGAAAGAGGAAGTACTGTAAAACAGGAGGTTATAGGAGGAGTAACTACATTCCTTGCAATGTCTTACATAATTTTTGTTAATCCATCTATACTTGGAGATGCTGGAATGAATGTAGGTGCATTGATAACAGTAACTTGTTTAGCTTCAGCATTAGCAACTTTATTATCTGGGATTTGGGCGAATGCACCATTTGCATTAGCTCCAGGAATGGGATTAAATGCATTTTTTACTTATACTTTGGTATTAGGTAAAGGAGTGCCTTGGGAAACAGCACTTGGAATCGTATTTATTTCTGGATTCTTTTTTCTTTTACTTTCAATAGGTGGAATAAGAGAAAAAATTGCAAATGCTATACCTCTTCCATTGAAAATAGCAGTGGGTGGAGGAATCGGAATGTTCATTACTTTAATAGGACTTAAAAATCTTGGATTGGTAGTAGCAAGTCCAGCAACACTAGTAGCTTTAGGACCAATAACAGTTCCTGTAATAATAGGAATAGTTGGACTTATTGTAGCAATGGTACTGGAAATAGAACAGGTAAAAGGTGGAATTCTTATTGGAATAATAGTTTCTACTATTTTAGCTTTTATAACTGGAAATGTAGATATCCCAAGCAGAATAGTGTCTTTACCTCCAAGTATTGCTCCTATAGCTATGAAATTAGATATATTATCAGCTTTAAAACTTTCATTAATAGGACCAATATTTTCATTTATGTTTGTTGATTTATTTGATACATTAGGAACTCTTATTTCTTGTTCTAAACAGATGGGAATGGTAGATGAAAAAGGACATATCAAAGGTCTTGGAAGAATGCTTTATACAGATGTGAGTGCTACAATATTTGGATCTATGTTGGGAACAAGTACAGTAACTACTTTCGTTGAATCAGCAGCAGGAGTAGCTGTTGGAGCAAGAACAGGATTAGCTTCTGTAGTTACAGCTTTAATGTTTATAGGGGCATTATTCTTTTCACCAATAGTAGGAGTAGTACCAGCATATGCAACTGCACCAGCTCTTATTATAGTTGGAGGGTATATGTTTAAAAACGTTAAAGATTTAGATTTCACAGATATGAAATCATTATTTTCAGCATTTATTATTATTGTAATGATGCCTTTAACATATAGTATTAGTATTGGATTAAGCTTAGGATTCCTTACTTATATACTACTTCATTTAGTAACTGGTGACTTCAAGAAATTGAATGTTACTTTATTATTCATAGGAGCCCTTTGCTTAGTTAATCTTATGATATAAAATAAAGTGTAAAAAAATTAAATCTCTCTTAGTATTCCTCTAAGAGAGATTTTTTTTGATTAAAATCACTTAAATAATTGTATATTTTTTGAAGAAAATATATAAATATATACGTAATAAATACTCATAATATAAAAACGGAACAAAAAAATAAAAAAATAACTTGAAATTATTTTTAATAAGTGGTATAAGATATTTAATAGTTAAATATCTTAATTATTAATCAAAAAATATGTTGGGGTGATAAAATTGGATATTGTAAAATTGGTAATTATATTTACAGGGATAGTATTTTTTATAAAATTAAAAAAACCATTATATATTTCTATATTGGTAGGAGCAGTTATAAGTATTGTTCTTTATAAAATTCCTGTAATAACTTCGTTGCAGCTTGCATTTAAATCTTGTACCAGCCGAGATACAATATCCTTGGTACTTGCCTTTTATACAATAACATATGTTCAAAGAATGATGGAGAAAAGAGGACATCTTCTGTTGGCTGAAAGAGCTTTGGATAATATATTCAACAGCAGAAGGATAAATGCAATGATAGCTCCATTTGTAATAGGATTATTACCATCAGCTGGTGCAGTACTGATAGCAGCACCAATAGTTCAAAATGCCAGTGGGGATTATTTAACAAGAGAGGAACAAACATTTGTAACTAGTTATTACAGACATATATCAGAAGCTTTTCTTCCAACATATTCTTCAATACTTTTAGCTCTGGATTTATCTGGAGTGGATATGACAAAATTTGTTGTTGGAATGCTACCAATGGTGGTTGTATTATTTGTACTTGGATATATCTTTTATGTAAAAAAGATACCTAAGTCTACAGGAATTAGTCAATCAAAAAATAAAAAAGAGGATATACTTAATCTTGTCATAAGCTTATGGCCTATAGCTGTAACCATAATGATAATATTAACAATGAAAATTCCAGTATATATGGCAGTTATACCAGTGATAATAGTTTCAGCAATACTGAATAGATTTTCTGTAGATGAACTTATCCCAATGATAAAAACAGCTTTTGAAACAAAATTGATAGTAAGTACAGTAATGATAATGGTATTTAAAGAACTTCTTACTTTTACAGGGGTGATAGAAAGATTGCCAGAATATTTTGAAAAATTACCAATACATCCAGCAGTAATATTTTCTTTGATATTTGTAATAGGAACTTTAGTAGCAGGTTCACAGGCAATAATAGCTTTAGCTTTGCCACTTGCTTTTGCAACTATACCTAATGGTGGACTTGCATTGATGATACTTCTTATGTGTATGACATATATAGCAATGCAGGTATCTCCCACACATATATGTCTTGCAATAGTGACAGAAGCTTTTGATATATCATTTATTGAGTTGGTAAAAAAGACTTTTCCAGTACTTGTGATATTTACAGCAATAACAGCATTATATAGTTATTTACTTTTCTTATTTACATAAAAACTGAATATATTAAGTGTTTTTTACAGCAGCAAAATATCTTTTATTTAAAAAAGGGGGAATAAAAATGAGTTATGATTTTACAACACTTGTATCTAGGAAAAATACTGGATCATCAAAATGGGAACAGATGTATAGTTGGAATCCAGAAGTAACAGAAGATGTAGTACCTTTATCTGTGGCAGATATGGAATTCAAACCAGCACCTGAGATAGTGGAAGGATTAAAAAAATATTTAGATACAGCTGTATTGGGATATACAAAAGCTTATCCAGCTTTTCTTGATTCAGTAATATCATGGATGGAAAGAAGACATAAATATCAAGTAGAAAAAGAATGGATATTAAATACACCGGGAGTAGTAAATGCTTTTTATGCAGCAGTAAATGCTTTTACAGAACCAGGTGAAGGAGTAATAATATTTAAACCTGTATACTATCCATTTTCTATGGCTATTGAAAAAAATAAAAGAAATATTGTAAATTGTCCTCTAATAGAAAAAGATGGATATTATACAATCGATTATGAGAAATTTGATGAAATTTCAAAAGATCCTAAGAATAAACTTCTTATTTTCTGTAGTCCTCATAATCCAGTAGGAAGAGTATGGAAAAAAGAAGAATTAGAAAAAGTTGCTGAAATAGCAGTAAAAAATAATTTGATTGTAGTATCAGATGAAATATGGGCAGATCTTATTATGCCAGGATATGAGCATTATATGATGGGTAGATTAGGTGGAGAAATAGAAGAAAGACTTATTACATGTACAGCTCCATCAAAAACATTTAACCTTGCAGGACTTGCAACTTCAAGTATTATTATAAAAAATAAGGAATTAAGAGAAAAATATTCAGAAATGCTTCAGGTTATGAGAAGTGCTTCTGTAAATATATTAGGATTTAAAGCATGTGAAATTGCATATAATCAAGCAGAAAAATGGCTTGAAGAATTACTTGTTGTATTGGACACTAATCAAAAGGCAGTAAAAGAATTTTTTGAAAAAAAATTCCCTAAAATTAAAGTTAAATTGATAGAGGGAACATATCTTCAATGGTTAGATTTCAGAGCATTGGGAATAAGTGATGAGGAACTAGAGAGATTTATGCATATGGATGCACAATTTTTTACAGATGAAGGGTATATTTTTGGAGAAGAGGGTAGTGGATATGAAAGAATAAATCTAGCAGCTCCTACATGGGTAATAGAAAGAGAACTTGAAAGACTTGGAAAAGCATTGGAAAAAATTTACAAATAAATTTGTGGGGAATTATTTTATAGAAAAAGGCCAGAGTAAAAAAATGAAAATATTTAGGGGTAAAATAACATTGTAATTTTTATAGGGTAAAAATACAACATAATAAAGAGGGAAGAGAAAAAGTAGCTTATTATAATATTTCTCCAATAAATTATTTGGAGGTACAAAAATGAGCAATCTGACTTCAACAAAGGAATTGAAAAGAACGCTTGGTTTCTGGGATTTGATGGGGGCATCTGTGGGGCAGATAATAGGAGCCGGGATAATGTCTTTGACAGGGGTAGCAATAGGTATGACTGGTAGATCAGCACCTCTTGCATTTGTATTATCAGCAGTTATGGTACTTATTTCATGGTATCCTTTAACTCTTATTAATACCACTGCAAGATTTAGAGGTGGACAATATTCAATAATAGGGTCACTTCTTGGGGAAAAATATACAGGAGCATATACAATAATATTTATTTTAACAAATATATCATTGTCAATGTATTGTCTTTCATTTGCAGATTATGCACTGCCATTTCTGCCATTTGTTCCAAGAAAGCTTTTAGCTATTGGAATATTGATAATATTGTATGGATTAAATTTCTTAGGGATAGATAAGTTTGCAAAGTTTCAAAATATTATAGTTGTTTCTTTGGTAATTGCACTTACAACATTTACAGTTTATGGATTTGGAAAAATAGATCCCAACTATATGGATCCTGCAAGTTTTATGACAGGAGGGTGGTTAGGACTGCTTAGAGCTACTGCTCAATTGACTTTTGCAACAGGTGGTGCACAGGTCATAGCAAATCTATCTGGGGAAGCTAAAAATCCAACTAGAGATATTCCTAGAGTTATGGTAACATCTACTTTAGCAGTTGCTGTACTTTATGGATTTATGGCAACAGTTGCAGCAGGAATATTTCCAGTAGCACATGTAGCTAATGAGCCTCTAACTCATGTAGCGAGAGAAATTCTTCCAAAACAGCTTTATGTATTCTTTATTGTAGGTGGAGCGTGGGCAGCTCTTATATCAACATTGAATTCACAGCTTGCTTCTGCAACAAAACCATTGATGCAGGCAGCGAATGATGGTTGGCTTCCAGCAAAACTTGCTACATTGCATAAAAACTATAAGACACCAATGTATCTATTAACAATATTCTTTTTTGTAGGATTATTACCAATAGTTTTCAACTTAAATATAAGTATAATATCAAAAATAGTAACAACTGTACAAAGTGTTACAAACTCAATGATAGCACTATGTCTATTAAGTGTAGCTAAAAAACTTCCTAAACAATGGGAAAATTCACCATTGCATATAAAAGAAGGAGCAGTAAAAGCTTTAGTTACAGCAGCTGTAATGATATTTATAGTACAGGCTATATTGCTTGGAACAAGTTTGTCATTGCCATTACTTATAGGAAATGCTTGTGTTGTTGTTTTTGCTTTTACATATGCTAATGTAAAATATAATAGTGGAAAAATAAAATGTCATATAAGTTATGAAACTGAAGATTCAAAAGAGGAGGAGAAAGCAGAATAAATATAGAAAACAAATTAATATGGAGTTGATGCCATGATAGTAAGAGAAAATGAATTTATTGAGAATTTTATATATGATACAGCATATGAAACAGGAAAAGATTACTTTAAAAGCAAGGGAAGTAAAATAGGAATACTTGCTTTTCTGAGATATTATGGTTGTACTATATGTCAATTGGACATTATGGAATTTAATAAATTATATGAAAAATTTGAAGAAGCAGGGGTAGATATTAAAATAGTATTACAATCTACTCAGGAGATAATAAAAGAAGCTGATAAAGAGATAAGACTAAAATTTGAAATAATCTGTGACCCTCAACAGGAGTTATATAAAAAGTTTGAAATTGGAGCAGCAACTTCTTTAGAAGCATTAAAAGCAGGTAATATAGCAGAAAAAGTAGCAGAAGCAAAAAGTATGGGGCTCTCTCATGGAGAGTATGAAGGAAATGAGCTTCAGCTTCCAGCAATGTTTATAATAGATGGAAATAATAAAGTAATATATTCACATTATGCTGAAGATGGAGCAGATATTCCTAGAGCAAGGGAAGTATTAAATATGGTATATGAATATATTAATAAAAAATAATAATTTCCTGAGTCATAATATCCTAAAAAACAGGCTTGAATTATTTCAGGCCTGTTTTTTATATAAAATTATTTTTTCTTTCTTTTTTTCTCTTCTCCCTCTAATAATATTGAAGTATATTCTTCAAGAATATTATCAAAAGTAACTAAGTCATCAACAGTAAATTTTTCTAAAAGTGATTTATTAGTTTTTACTATATCAACATTATCATATCTCTTATGGGCAAGAGCGAAATCTTTAGCTTTATCATAGGGATAAAGGTAAAAGAATTTAGCATCATCTTTAGAATTTACTCTATAGATATATTCTTTTTTTAATAAACTTTTTATAGTTTGAGATATGGCACTTCTAGTTTTTTTCCATTTTTTTGACAGTTCAGTAACTGTAATTCCTTCATAATCAACTATATCTGTAAGTATATGAGCCTCTGTCATGGAAAGTTCTTCACCAGTTCCATAATCTCTTTTTTCATTCATATAATTTGTATAGGCAATAACAAAATTATATAATATCTCTGATTTTTTGTTTAGAGATTTAAATCTTTTATTTACTAGTTCTTCACTTTCATCCATGCTGATCCATTTATCAACGATTTCATCATAGTACAAGTCCTTATTATTTTCCAAACCTGAACCTCCAATATTTATAATTTGTTGCCTATATTATATCACAGCATTATTTATATTCAAACTCTATTTAAAAGATAAACAATATTTAAGATAATTATCTATTTTGGTGATATATTATTTTTAATAAAAAATTTTTAAAAGAAAAATTTTTTTAATTTATATAAAAAAATTGTAACTGCAAGAAGATCAGCACTTCCTCCTGGACTTATTTTATCTTTTATATAAGCTTTTTCCATATTTTCAGCAGTCTGCCTTCCTAATTTACTATAAACTCCTCCAGCAGCAAAAAATTCCTCTGCCTCTCTTTTTACTCTACGAAGCATGTGTATATCATGTCTATGAACAATAGTACTGTCCATTACTTTTCCCATAAGAAAAATAAGAGTTTGAAGGGAAGCTAGATTCATATCATTATTTTTTTTAATTGAATCTTCAAAAACATTAAGTGAACCATTGAAAATTATATCAAGCCCCTCTTTTACTTCACCTCTTACTCCTGTGAAACCATAGTTTTTATATAGTTTTTCTCCATGAGTAAGCTCAGTTTTATTTTTTATATTTTCAAAATCTTTCAATATATCTTTACACATATTTTTAAGCATAGGCTGAATATCATTGAAAGAAGCTTCCTCGTACAAAGCTTTTGCTGCTGTTACAATAACTATTCCAAGTAGAAAAATCATTCCTTTGTGGGTATTAACATTTTCAGTAGCTTCAAACATTACTTTTTCAGTTTCTATTCCTATTTTTCTTGTTATTAAGAAAGCTTCCTCAAGTGTAAGATATGAGTATGAGATTCTTGCCATTTTTTCAAATCCTTCTTTTATAGCAAAAGAACTTTTTAAAAAAGTAAAGAAATCCATATCATTATGTGAGCCTTGTGTTAGAGGAGAAACAAGACCAAAAGATGGAGAAGTAGCAGCTTCAAATATCATAGCTTCAAGTGCAGTATCTCCAAGTTTTTTTATTATTTTTTCTCTTTTGGAAATATAATTATTATATTGAATATATTTTTCCATGAGAACATTTTTTATTTCCTGATGAGAATGTTTCATTGCTCTTCCACAGATAAAAGCATTATCATCACAAATAAGGCATTTTCTTTTATCATATCCAAACTGACTTCTGGAAAGTCCGTTTCCATTGGTGTCATAAACATCTATGTCTACACATCTTCCAAGAATATGATTTTCTTCAAAAAAGATTGTACTTTTCTTTATATTTTCAGCTTTTTCATCTATTAGAAAAAGATAGATTTTTCCTTCAAGATTTTTTAAAATTTCTTTATGCATTATTTTCTCAGAAAAATATTCTTCTATTTCTTCAGCAACTGTATCAACTATACTTAGAGATAATGGTTCAAGTTTATCTTCACCTGGATAATTGGTTCTTATAGCAACAAGAGGGAGAGAGTATTTTTTAATAAGTGAATTTTGAAGTTCAACTCTTTGTTCTCTGAGCTCTAAAAATTTATTTAAATCAAACATTAAATTAATGAGGAGAGTTGCTGTTTTTCAGCTTCTCTTCTATCTCCTTTCCTTCTTTACTTATTAAAAAATCAAAAGTTGTAGAAGGTACAAATTCTTTTAATTCTTCAATTTTTCCTTCTTTTAGTTTTTCTCTAACAATAGAGGCACTGATAGCTGTATGGTGAAGTTCTTTTCTAGGTACAAGAATAACTTCCATTCCATATTCAGGAAGTATTTCCATTAAAGCATCATTGTATTTTTTGGTTACAGGGCAATAAGGCTCTTCTCCTATGTATCTTTTATTTATACCAAGTTTTTTACCAAATTGCTTTCCAGCTATAGTAGCATCTAATTTTGTATATTCCATAAGAGAATCGTCTTCTTTACGAAGAAAATAATTTGGGAAAGTTGCAGAAGAAATTATATACTCAGTTCCAGGAATTACTTTTACATTTGGAAGATGAGCAGTTCCTTTTTTTACAAGATCATATCTTATTTTAAAAGGGAAAATAGATTTATCCTCTTGAACTACAAATATAAGGACTTCTTCATTTTCAGCTGCAGCTTTTTCTATAAGGAATTGATGACCATAAGTAAATGGATTACAGTTCATAACAAGCATGGCTTTTTGAGTTTCATTTTTTATATTGAAATCTTTTTTTATTTTATTTATAGTTTTATCAATACTATTAATACCCATTTCCATGAGAATAACTTTATCAGTATGTGCTACTTCTTTGTATCCTATTCCAGAAAATATATCCTGATTACTTGTTTTTGTAAATACCATACTGTGAAGATATCCCTGATCAAACATCTTATTTGTAACATTTGTAAGAATAGCCCCTGATATTCCCTCACCCTGATGGGTTTTATCAATAGCAAAACATTTTACTATATTTTTTCCTTTTGAAGCAGTGGCTATGATTTTATCATTTTCTCTGATAACAACAGTATAATCAATATTGTCATCATATTTAAGGTCAAAGCCAGCTAAAAAATCTATAACCTCTTTTTTTTCAAAGGGATTACTTAAATTAACTTTTTCTATATTCATAATAATTTCTCTCCTGGTATAATTTTAAAACTATTCCTCACCTGATAATTTATCCTTTGTATTCAGAAGTCTTCCTGATATATCTTCTAAAAATGTAGAAAATACATTTTTTGATTGAAGAGTTACATCATCTCTTTCTACAACAAAAAGGGAATAAACTTTTTTATTGTTTTCCCAAGCTCCTTTTTGTGAGGCATTTTTAAGGATAAGCTCAGAAGCATATTCAGTAAGATCAGGTAATACAGGAGCAGCTAATCCTTTTGAATATGAATCCATATTAAGCATGAAAGAATTAAAGTTGATTGCTACTTCTTTTTTTATTTTTCCTTTTAGTAGATCTTTAGCATTTTTATTAGCTTTTGATTGAGCAATAATAGCACCACTTGTTTCTATTTCTGCTGAGCCAAGAGCAAATAATTCCTGTTCAGGATTTACTCTAGTAGCCATTTGTTCCTGTAATTCTAAAGGAACTGCATTAGATTTGCTGGGAAGTACATTAGATAGCGCACTATCTAAGCTACTGCATCCAGTTGCCAAAATAATAAGAAATAAAACTAGTGTAAAATTGATTTTTTTCATGAAAAACCTCCTAGAGAAAAAATAATTTTTAATTTTAAAAAAATTATTTTTGTAATTTTTAATTCTAAAATTTCCCTCTATCATTCATTTTTAAGTCGTTAGAAGATTGTATATTACTATATATTTTATAATATAAAGAAAGTAAAATCAAATATTTATTGAAATAATTCAAAAAATCTTATAGAATTAATTATTAGAGAAAAGTAAACGAGGAGGAAGAAATGGGTTTTTTTTCTTTGAATAAAAAGAATTTTTCATTAAATAAAAGTAGAAAAAAATACGTGACTTTGACAGTAGAAAGTACAGAAGATCAAGTAGAACAGAAGGATACAAAGCATATAGATAATAAGTCAACGGGATTATGGGTAAAGTGCCCTCAGTGCCAGGAAATTTTATATAAAGTTGACATAGAAGGAAATTTGAAAAAATGCAGCCATTGTGACTATTATTTTGAGATGACAGCAAGAGAAAGAATAGCTTTATTAATAGATGAAGGAACTTTTAAAGAGGAAGATTCAGAACTTGAATCTGTAAATCCACTTAATTTTCCAGATTATGAAGAAAAAAATAGAAAAGCTAGAAATGAATGTGATATGAGAGAAGGTGTTATCTCAGGAACAGGGAATATCAATGGAATAAAAGTAAGTATTGCAGCTATGGATTTTAAATTCATGGGTGGAAGTATGGGTTCTGTAGTAGGGGAAAAAATTACAAGAGCTATGGAAAGAGGACTTCAAGAAAGAATTCCTGTTATTGTTGTTGCAACTTCTGGTGGAGCAAGAATGCATGAGGGAATATTATCTCTGATGCAGATGGCAAAAACTTCAGCAGCAGCAGAAAAATTGAGAATAGCTGGAGTACCATTTATAGCTGTTCCTGTAAATCCTACTACTGGAGGAGTAACAGCTTCTTTTGCTATGCTTGGAGATATAATAGTAAGTGAACCTAAAGCTATGATTGGATTTGCAGGAAAGAGAGTTATAGAACAGACTATTAAACAAAAACTTCCTGAAGAATTCCAGACAAGTGAATTTTTACAAAAAAGCGGAATGGTTGATGTAATAACTAAAAGGGAAGATATGAAAAACACATTACATACTATTCTAAGTAATTTAATATAAACTTAGGTAGGAGGAAAAAATGGAATTTGAATTTGAAAAAGAGATAATTGAGATTGAAAAAAAAATAGAGGAATTAGAAAAATTTTCCGAAGAAAAAGGTATAGATTTATCTGGGGAAATAGAAAAATTTAAAAAATCAAGAAACGAAAAATTAAAAACAATATATAAAAATTTAGACTCATGGGATAAAGTCTTTGTAGCAAGACACCCACAAAGACCTTATACACTAGATTATATAGAGAATATGACTACAGATTTTTTAGAACTTCATGGGGATAGATTATTTAAAGATGATCCTGCAATAGTTGGAGGATTTTGTAAAATTGATGGTAAAAAAGTATTAATAGTTGGACATCAAAAAGGAAGAACAACTGATGAAAAAATATACAGAAATTTTGGAATGGCAAATCCAGAAGGTTATAGAAAAGCTTTGAGGCTTTTTAAAATGGCTGAGAGATTTTCGATTCCTATTTTGACTTTTATAGACACTCCAGGGGCATATCCGGGATTAGAAGCTGAAGAACATGGACAAGGGGAAGCTATTGCCAGAAACCTTATGGAAATGAGTGGATTAAAAGTTCCAATTATTTCTGTAGTTATAGGAGAAGGGGGAAGTGGAGGAGCACTTGGACTTGGAGTTTCTGATAAAATATTTATGTTGGAAAATTCAGTATATTCAGTTATTTCACCAGAAGGTTGTGCAGCAATATTATATAAAGATGCTTCAAGAGCTAAAGAGGCAGCAGAGGACTTAAAAATATCTGCTCAAAGTCTATTTAAACTTGAAGTCATTGATGGTATTATAGAGGAACCTTTGGGAGGGGCTCATAGAGATCATAAATGTATAGCTCTTAACCTAAAAAATATCATTTTATCATCATTTTCTGAATTGGAAAAAATATCAGTGGAAGAACTAGTAGAAAATAGATATAATAAGTTTAGAAAGATAGGTTCTTTTATTGGGACTGTGATTTAAAGGAGATTGATATATAATGAAAAAAATAGCAATATTGACAAGTGGTGGAGATTCTCCAGGAATGAACGCTGCTATAAGATCTGCAGCTAAAATAGCAATGAGCAAAGGAATAAAGGTATATGGTATTCAAAGGGGATATCTTGGAATGTTAAATGATGAAATTTTCCCTATGGACGATCGTTTTGTATCTGGAATAATAGACAGAGGTGGAACTCGTTTATTAACAGCAAGATGTCTTGAATTTAAAGATCCTAAATTCAGAGCTATAGCAGCAAACAATCTTAAAAAGAGAGAGATAGAAGGAATAGTAGTAATTGGAGGAGATGGATCATATCGTGGAGCTGATGCTCTTTCTAAAGAGCATGGAATAAAAGTAGTAGGAATACCAGGTACAATAGATAATGACATCAAAGGTACTGATTTTACTCTTGGATTCGATACATGTCTTAACACTATACTTGATGCTATATCAAAAATTAGAGATACAGCAACTTCTCATGAAAGAACTATCCTTGTAGAAGTAATGGGAAGACATGCAGGAGATTTAGCTCTTCAGGCTTGTATTGCAGGTGGAGGAGATGGAGTTCTTATTCCTGAAATGGACAATCCTATCGAACTTCTTGCTTTACAAATAAAAGAGAGAAGAAAACATGGAAAACTTCATGATATAGTTTTGGTTGCTGAAGGTGTGGGAAAAGTACAAGATATAGAAGCAGCTTTAAAAGAAAAAATAACTACAGAGGTAAGAAGTGTAGTATTAGGGCATGTTCAAAGAGGTGGAACACCATCTGGTTTTGATAGAATGCTTGCTACAAGAATGGGAGCAAAAGCTATTGAAATTCTTGAAAATGATGAAGGTGGAGTAATGGTAGGATTAGAGAATAATAGGCTTGTCACTCACCCAATATCTTATGCATGGGACGGAGAAAGAAATTATTCAATAAATGATGACTATGAATTAGCTTTAACTTTAGCAAAATAATATAATAGTATTGAAAAATTTTGAATATTATTATACAATATTTAGAGGATAGGAGAAAATTCCAATCTTTAGGGAGGAAATTATGGATAGTGTATTAGAACTTGTAAGAAAAACTAGGAGAAAAAATAAAATTAAAAGAGAAATTGAAGATAATGATAGAAAGATAAGAGATAACAGAAAAAGAGTAGAACTTCTTTTAAATCTTAAAGAGTACCTTAAACCTGACATGAGTTATGAAGAAATAATGGATATCGTAGAAAATATGCAGTCTGATTATGAGGATAGAGTAGATGACTATATCATAAAAAATGCAGAATTAGGAAAAGAAAGAAGAGATATCAATAAGACAATAAAAGATTTAAAAAAATCTTTTAAAGAAGCTGTAACAAATAATTAATTTAAGGGAAAGCTGGATAACTCCAGCTTTTTTTGTAAGGAGAGGGATTTATGGCAACTAAAAGTTTAGAAAGATTGATAGATGAATTTAATAAACTTCCTGGAATAGGAAGAAAAAGTGCAACGAGGTTGGCTTTCCATATCCTTGAAATGAGCGAAGAACAGGTAGAAAAATTTTCAGAAGCTATGAAAGAGGTAAAAAAAACAATTAAAAAATGTCCTGTATGTGGAGATTTTTGCGAGAATGATTTATGTAATATATGTGCAGATGAAACAAGAGATAAAGAGATAGTATGTGTGGTGGAAGACAGCAGGGATATAATATCTTTTGAGAAAACAGGAAAATACAATGGGACTTATCATGTACTGAATGGTAAAATAGCTCCATTAAATGGAATGACACCAGATAAACTTAATATAAAATCTCTTCTTGAAAGAGTGGCAGCAACAGATATATCTGAAGTTATACTTGCACTTAATCCTGATTTAGAAGGAGAAACTACTTCTCTCTACCTAACAAAGTTATTAAAGCCTTTTGGAGTAAAAATAACTAAGATAGCAAGTGGTATTCCAATAGGTGGAAATATTGAGTTTGCAGATACGGCAACTATTTCAAAAGCTTTAGATGGAAGGCATGAAGTTTAGAGGAGGAAAAATGACAGAAACACCCAGAGGAAATAGAGTTCATATAGCTATATTTGGAAGAACTAATGCAGGAAAATCAAGTTTGATAAATTGTATAACCAATCAAAAAATTTCACTTGTATCTGATGTAAAAGGAACTACTACAGACCCTGTATATAAAGCTATGGAGCTTTTGCCAATAGGTCCTGTAGTCTTTATAGATACAGCTGGAATTGATGATGTGAGCCTTATTGGTACTCTTAGAATTGAAAAAACTGTAGAAGTTTTAGATAAAATGGATATTGCTATTTTTGTAGTATCAGCAGAAACTATTCTAGAAGATGAAACTCTTTCTTATGAACAGAAGTGGATAGAAAAAATAAAAGATAAAAAGAAACCTTTTGTAGCTGTTTTAAATAAAATAGATATTATCGATGATAAAGAAAATTTTAAAAATAAAATAGTAAGAGCAGAAAAAAAATTAGGATTAAATTTTATTCAAATTAGCAGTGAAAATGGTTTAAATATAGATATATTAAAAAAAGAGATAGTAGAGAAATCTCCTAAATTCATCGAGGGAGAAGTCCTCATAGGAGATAAAATAAAAGCAGGAGATAAGATTCTTCTTGTAGCTCCACAGGATATTCAGGCTCCTAAAGGAAGACTTATACTTCCACAGGTACAGGTATTGAGAGATATACTGGATTTTGGTGGTATTCCTGTAATGGTTACATTAGACCAGCTAGATGAAGCTTTAAAAATATTTGATGGAAAGCCAGACCTTGTAATAACAGATTCACAAGTATTTAAAAATGTTGATGAAAAATTAGACAGAAGAGTTCCTTTAACATCTTTTTCTATAATAATGGCAAGATCAAAAGGAGATTTAAAAACTCTTTATGCAGGAGCTAAAAGAATAAATGATTTGAAATCAGGGGATAAAGTATTGATAGCTGAAGCATGTACACATCATCAATTAAAAGGAGATATAGCAAGAGAAAAAATTCCAATGCTTCTTAAGAAAAAAATTCCAGGACTTATAATAGAAAATTCTTCAGGAAAAGATTTTCCTAAAAATTTAGAAAGTTATTCCCTTGTGATACATTGTGGTTCATGTATGCTTAATAGGGCAGAAACTATGAGCAGAATAGAAAAATGTGAATATATTACAAATTTTGGGCTTATAATAGCTGAATTAAATGGAATATTGGATAGAGTTGTAGACATATTTAATTTAAAAAGTTAAATAATAGAGAAATTTGAAGAATATATTTGGTATAATGAATAATAAATATTTTATCCACTGAAATTCTATAAAAAGGAGAGCTGTGTTATGGAAAAAGTGTGTGTGCTATCTGAAAAAAGATTAAATAATTTTAAATATCCAGATATTGCTGAAAAAATACAAAAACTATGGTATGATACAAGCGTTAAAATACCTAAAGATAAAGAGCTTAATAAGTATGCTGTATATTCTGAATATGAGAGTGATTATAAAGGAGATTATACTCTTTTTATAGGTGTTGATAAAATAGATTCTCATAAAGAAATAATTATTGAAGAAGAAAATTACAAGATTTTTTCTGTAGATACTTCATCTCCCCATGGTATTATAATGGCATGGCAGAAAATATGGGAAATGGAAGAGCAAGGTCTTTTAAATAGGGCATATACAGTAGATTATGAAAAGTATTATCCAGATGGAAAAATAGAAATTTTTATTGCTTTAAAATAATAGCTTTTCATTCTTAAAAAAATGTGGTAGAATAAATTGACTGATAAGTCAGTCGTGTGGTTGAATATAATTTTTATTTTATACATGGGTGGAAATACTGGAGGGATATATATGAAAAAATTTATAATAGCAGGATTATTAGTAGTATCAGCTATAGCAAATGCAAGCTGGTGGGGAAGTATGAGTGGAGGAACAAGAGCAGCTATTATAGGAGGTTCAGCACTTATTCTAAATAATAGTTATCAAAATAGTGAAATAAAACACCAGAGAGATTTAGATCGACTGGATACAGATATAAGAAGAGATTATGAAAGACAGGCAGTAGCTCAAAATGCTCGTTATAAATATTCAAATTCAGGAGTTCCTGCAAGATTAAGTACTGTAACAGCTAATAATTACAGTGGTGGATATAATAATAATTATAATGGAAATTATAATAATGGATATGTTAATCAACAAGCTCCTCAGAGAAGTGGGAAAGTAGTCTATTCAGATGGAAGAACTCAAATAATAGAATTATCTGATGGAACAAGAATAACTATTAACCAATAAAAATAAATTTGACATTCTAAAAAAAATGGTGTATTCTTCTTTATAAGAAAAAATGAAAATGGAGGTGAACAAAAATGATGAATAGATTTACTTGGTGGTGGCAAAACAGACTTCACAAATTTAATACCAGACAGGTGGATCAGGTTTTGTCATAGATGTTCATTTAAAAATATAGATACTGTTAGTTTTAGTGTGTATTTAAACCTGTTCCAAAAGAACAGGTTTTTTATTTTATATAAAAAATAATTGTTTATTAAGCCTTGTCTGAATTTGACAGGGCTTTTTATTTTTTAAGATTTTAAGGAGGAGAAAATGAAAAAATTATTTATTTTACTTTTAGTTATTTTAGTTACAGCATGTGGAACAGAAAAACAGAAAAAGATAGATATAGGAATTACACAAATTGTAGAACATCCTTCATTAGATGATGTTAGAAAAGGTATTATAGATGCTTTGAAAGCAAATGGTTATGATGAGAATAAAATAAATATAAACTATAAAAATGCTCAGGGGGATTTTGGAACTGCTCAGGTAATAGCTCAGGAATATAATAATAAAAGTGATGTGATAATAGCTATATCAACACCGAGTGCTCAGGCAGCTGCAAATAATATAAAAGATAAACCTATATTTTTTTCAGCTATAACTAATCCAGAAAGTGCTGGAATACTTAGAAAAAATGTGACAGGTGTAAGTGATAAATCACCAGTTAAAAAACAGGTAGAGCTTATAGAAAAACTTTTGCCAAAAGCAAAAAATATAGGAATTGTATATAATACAAGTGAGCAGAATTCTTTTTATCTGACAGAGGAATTTACTAAAGCAGCAAAGGAAAAAGGTTATATTGTGAAAGTAAAAGGAATAAGTAACATAAGCGAAATGGCTTCTGCTTTAGATACACTTCTTCCAACAATAGATGTACTTTATACTTCAATAGATAATACTATTGCTTCTACTTATCCTCTTATTGTAGAAAAAAGCAATAAAGCTGATAAACCAATAATAGGAGCAACTAAAAGTTTTGTCGAACAGGGAGCATTGGCTGTAGATGGAATATCTGATTATCAAGTTGGATATCAGACAGGAGAAATGGTAGCCAGATATTTGAATGGAGAGAAGATAGAAAATATTCCATATGAAGTTGTAGAGAAGTCAGAGATGTATATTAATAAAGATGTTGCAAAAAGATTTGACATAAAGGGAGAATAGTACGAACAAGTTTTAAAAAATAATATTTATGAATCCTTGAAAAATAAAGGTTTGGTAAATATGATGTGGAACAAATAAGTATTTTAATTGTTATCTATAAGAATAACAATTTTAGTGGTATTATAACCCTATGAAATAAAATTAGTTCATAGGGGGAATGCAAAATGAAAAAAATACTTATGCTATTAATGGGACTTTCAATAGTAGCTTTTGGAAAGGAACCAGCAAAAATAAAAGTAGGAATAACTCAAATAATGGAACATCAGGCTTTGGATTCTGCAAGAGAAGGTTTTATAAAGGCACTTAAAGATGGAGGGTATGGAGAAGCAAAAATAGATTATCAAAATGCTCAAGGAGATTTTGGAACTGCACAAATGATAGCTAATTCATTTGTTCAGGATAAAAAAGATATTATACTGGCAATTTCCACACCAAGTGCTCAGGCAGCTTATAATGCAACTAAAAAAATTCCTATTCTTATAACAGCAGTTACAGATGCTGAAAGTGCAGGATTGGTTGGAGAAAATATAACAGGAACAAGTGATGCAGCTCCAATATACAAACAGCTTGAAATAATAACAAAACTTCTGCCAGAAGCTAAGAAAGTAGGAATTATTTATAATACAAGTGAACAAAACTCACAAGTACAAGTGGCACAAGCGAAAACAGAAGCAGCAAAATTAGGTTTAGAAATAGTAGAAACAGGAATTACAACAATAAATGATATGGCTATTGGATTGGACTCTCTTCTTCCAAAAGTAGATGTACTTTATACACCTACAGATAACTTAGTTGTTGCCTCAACTCCTCTTTTGTTGGAAAAAGCTAACAAAGCAGGAAAGCCAGTTGTGGGAAGTGTTGAAGACCAAGTTATGCAGGGAGCTTTAGTCACTGAAACAATAGATTATGAGAGATTAGGATATCAAACTGGAGAAGTTGCTGTACAGGTTTTAAATGGAACTGTACCAAATACTATTCCAATAGAAACTTTAAAAGATACTCAGTTAATAATAAATAAAAAAGCAGCAGAAAAATATAATGTAGATCTTTCATCAAAAGCTTTGGAAGGAGCTAAACAATATTAATGATTAGATGATGAAAGAAGAGAAAAGGAGATAGAGATGTTATTAGGAACATTAGAACAAAGTTTTATTTTTGCAGTAATGGTACTGGGAGTTTATATATCATATAAAATACTGGATTTTCCAGATATGACAGTAGATGGAAGTTTTCCTTTAGGTGCAGCAGTGGCAGCAGCTTCTATAGTAAAAGGATTGAATCCTGTACTGGCACTTATTCTGGCTATGGCAGCAGGAGCAGCAGCAGGATTTATTACAGGAATGATTCATGTGAAGCTAAGAGTTACAAACCTTCTGGCTGGTATAATTGTTATGACAGGACTTTACAGCATAAATTTAAGAATAATGGGAAAATCTAATATACCTCTATTTTCAGTGAAACATCTTTTCAATGGAAATATTTCAGCCATTGTTGTAGTAGGTGTTATTCTTCTTATAGTAAAATTAGGAATAGACTTTCTTTTGAAAACAAAATTTGGTTTTGCACTTAAAGCTCTTGGAGATAACGAAAGTCTAATAATTTCATTAGGATTGAATGAAAAAACATTAAAAATATATGGACTTATGCTTGCAAATAGCCTTGTAGCTCTTTCAGGTGCAGTACTTGCACAGTATCAGGGATTTGCTGATGTAGGAATGGGAACAGGAACTATTATAACAGGACTTGCATCTATAATAATTGGAGATGCACTTTTTGGAAAAAAGAAAGCAATAAAAATATCTATGATGGTAATATTTGGAACTATAATATATAGAACAATAATTGCTTTATCTTTAAAAGTTGGAATGAATGCAAGTGATTTGAAACTTATAACTTCAGCACTTGTAGTAATAATAATTTTCTTGAAAGAGAAAAAACATCTGCTAAAAGGAGGGATTATAAATGCTTAATATAAATAATGTGAAGAAAAGTTTCCAGACTGAACTTGGAAGTATAAAAAGAGTTTTTAAAGGTTTAGACCTTCATGTTGAAAAAGGAGATTTTATCTCTATAATAGGAAGTAATGGAGCAGGAAAATCTACTCTTTTGGATACTATAACTGGAAATATTGTTCCTGACAGTGGAACTATAGATATAGATGGAAGAGATATTACAAGCCTTCCAAGATATAAAAGAGGAAGCTTTATATCTAAAGTATATCAAAATCCAGCAATGGGAACAGCTCCTTCTATGACAGTGTTTGAAAATCTTTCAATGGCAGATAATAAGGGAAAAAGATTTGGATTTACATTGGGATTAAATAAAAAGAGAAAAGAATATTACAGATCACTCTTAAAAGAACTTGATTTAGGAATAGAAGATCAGATGGATACAGAAGTAGGTTCACTATCAGGTGGGCAAAGACAGTGTCTTGCACTAATAATGGCTACTTTAAATAAACCTCAGGTTCTTTTATTAGATGAACATACAGCAGCTCTTGACCCAAAAACTTCTAAAATAATAATGGATAAAACAAGAGAAATAGTAGAAAAAAATAATATATCTACTCTTATGATAACTCACAATCTTCAAGATGCAATAAATTATGGAAACAGGCTTATTATGCTTCATGAAGGTGAAATACTTATAGATGTGAGAGGAGATGAAAAGAAAAATCTTACATCTGAAAAATTGTTGAGAATATTCAATAAAAAAGAAGCTGGATTAAAAGATAGTGAGCTTTTTTCAGCATAAATTAAAGAATTCCATATAAAAGGAGAATGACCAAAAGGTTTAGAATAAGTTTTAGAAATTTGAAAATGAGTAAAATTCTAAGATTGTATTTCTGTCTATAGGTCTTTCTCCTATTTTGAGTTATGGAAAATTAATTTTATCTGGTTTTCATATTTCTGCCTTTGTGGTATAATATCTAAAGATATTCTAAAAAGGGGAGCAAAGGAAGATGAAGAAAATCAGGGTTACAGTACCAGAAGATATCTGGCGTCTTATGAAAAATGATATTGAAGAATTTGGAATAAATAATAATAAACTTTGCAATTATATCCTTGAAAGATTTAAATATAATAGAAAAATGGATGTTGAAAAACTTTTAGAAACACAGGGAAGACCGTTAAAAAAAATAATTCAATTTGATTTGAATGTTTCTAATAGAGAAATATATTATGATGTGTTAAAAGCTAATGAAGTAGATATAGAGGCTGAATATTTCAGAGAATTATTTGAACTGTATACTTCTAAATTCAAATATCAAAGAGAAATATTTATATTTGAAGACAGAGTTAAAATGATATTGGAAGGAATAAAAGAAAAAAAGAAAATAAAAATAAAGTATTTAAAAAGAGTATTTAATGTAGAGCCTTATTTTATAAAAAGAGAAGAAAGAGGAGATGAAAACTTCCTTTTTTGTTATGATGAAGAAAAAAAGAATTATGCTAATTTTAAATTAAAAGAGTTGGAAATAATTTCTATATTGGATGAAAAGATAAAAGGTAAGGATAAAAAATATATAGAAAATGTTCGTAAAAATTTTGATCCATTTTTAGGAAATGGTAATATTGTAAAAGTGAGATTAACAGAAGAAGGGGACAGCCTTTTAAAAAGTTTTACCAACTATCGTCCTAAGCTTATAAAAAAAGAGGGAGATATATATTATTTTGAAGTGGCTAATGAGAATGCTAAACTATATTTCAGACAATTCTCAAAAGAGGCAGAAATATTAGAACCTAAAAGTTTGAGAGAAGAAATAAAAAATGAATATCTGGAAGTTTTGGAATTATATAAATAAAAAAATGTATCAAAGATATATTTCAAGAGAAAAATATTGTTTTTAATATATAGATTAGATTGAGAACTACAAGATTTGTTCTTAATCTGATCTTTTTTAATTGAAATAGTTTAAAAAATACATATTTTAATAATCAAACCTTTGCTATTGACAAATTTTTCTTTTTTGATATAATGTATTATATAAAATGTGAATAGAAGGATTTTGTTTCATTGGGAGGGGTAGTTATGTTACCATTAGCTTTTGCTGAACCTAATAAAGAATTAATCATAAAAGATATAAAAGGAGTAGGCTGTTGTAAAGGAAGACTACTTGAAAAAGGGTTTTGTGTAGGAAATAAAATCTGCGTTTTAAGAGATGGTAGAGATTCTATTATTGTAAAAATAAATAACTGTAAATATGCTCTTAATTTTGGATTAGCAAATAAAATATTTGTAGAAAATAAATAGAAATATAAGCATGCAGCCTATATAGGCTGCTATTATTTAGAAAAAATACTTTGATTTACAAAAGATTTCTATTTTTAATTATTATATATGGAGGAAGAATTATGAAATTGTGTGATTTAAAAAATGGAGAAAAAGCAAAAATTATAAAAATTGGAAAAATTGGAGAATTGAAAAAAAGATTGGTTGATATGGGAATAACTGCTGGTGAAATAATAAAACTAGAAAGAAATGCTCCATTGGGAGATCCACAGGAATATATAATAAAGTCTACAGGTATAGCTATAAGAAAAGAAGATGCTAAAAATATTGAAGTTGAAAAGATAGAGGGGTAGATAGAAGATGATAAAGTTAGCTTTTACAGGGAATCCAAATGTAGGAAAATCAGCACTTATCAATGCAATAGCAGGTTCAAAACTTAAAGTAGGAAACTGGCCTGGAGTAACAGTAGAAAAAAAAGAAGCAATATTTAATTACAAGGGAGAGGAAATAAAACTCGTTGACCTCCCAGGAGTTTATAGCTTGAGTCCATATACTTTGGAAGAAAAAATAACAAGAGATTTTATTCTTGATGAAAGTCCAGATGTAGTTGTTAATGTAATCGACTCTACTAACTTAGAGAGAAATCTTTATTTAACTTATCTTTTAAAAGAATTAGAAAAACCAACTATTATGGCTTTAAATTTTTATGATGAGTTTACTAAATTGAACTATAAACTAAATTTAGAAGAATTTCAGGAGTTAATAGAATTAAAGGCTATTCCAGTTTCAGCTTTAAAAGGAACAGGAATTGAAGAATTACTGGATTCAATAATAGAGCTAGCAGCTAAAAAAGAAAAGGCAAAAAAATATTCACTTCCATTTGATGATTCAATAACAGGTGTAATAAGAAATTTAGAGAAAAAAATAATTTCAGATAAAAATTTTAAAAATATACTTAAAGAATATCCAAGTGAATATCTTGCTATAAAGTTAATAGAAAGAGATAGTCACTTAATAGAAAAATTAAAAAATAAATATAATATTGACTTAAATGGCATTTTTGAAGAAGAGATAGCTAAGATGGAAGAAAAATATGATAATGATAGTGAAACTATTTTAGCAGAAGGAAGATATGGGGCAGTAAATGGTATACTTGCTCGTACTTTTACTACTTCTATAAAGTCAAGACTTGATTTTACAGATAAAGTGGATAAAATACTATTAAATAAGGTTTTTGGACTACCTTTATTTTTATTAATAATGGCAGGAGTAATGGGATTTGTATTTAATGGTAGTGCTCCATTCATAGACTGGGTAGATGGATTTATAAATGGGTATATAGGAAAATATGTAAGAGTTCTTGTAGATGGAACACCAGACTGGCTGAATTCGCTTATAGTAGATGGAATAATAGGAGGAGTAGGAGGAGTTCTAGTATTCGTTCCTGTTATGGTATTTCTTTATTTCTTCCTTGCAATATTGGAAGAAAGTGGATATATGTCAAGGGTGGCTTTCTTGATGGATAAAATAATGAGAAAATTAGGATTGAATGGTAAGGCATTTGTTCCTATGGTAGTAGGATTTGGATGTTCTGTTCCAGCTATCTATGCAACAAGAACACTGGAAGATGAGAGCTCAAGAAAAATGACAGCAGCAATGGCACCATTTATGTCATGTGGAGCAAGACTTCCTGTATATGGATTGTTTACAGCTGCTTTCTTTGGAGCTAAAGCAGGAATAATAGTTATGTCTTTATATGTTTTAGGTATAGTTGTAGCTATTCTTGTTGGACTTGCTCTTAAGAATGTAAAAGGATTTAAAACTGATAATAAGGCACTATTGATAGAGCTTCCTCCATATAGAGTTCCAAGCTTAAAAGTTATTTTGAATTCAACTTGGATGAGAGTATCTGAATATTTAAAAAGAGCAACAACTATAATTATGGGAATTTTAATAATTTTATGGACACTTACATATTTTCCAGGAAAAGGAGATGCAAGTGTGTCATATATAGCTAAATTTGGACATGCATTTGCTCCAATAATGAGACCAACTGGTTTTGGAGATAGATGGGAAACTGTAGCAGCTATTCCACCTAGTATTGCAGCTAAGGAAATAGTAGTAGGATTTATGGCACAGGTGCTTCCATTGGAAGATAGTGGAGAATCTGAAGATGGAGAAGAGGCAACAACATTTGCAGAAGATACTATTGAGCAAATAAAAGGATTAGGAACAGCAGTAAAGGATTCAGTAGTTGGAATGCTTAGCTTTGACCTAGAAGGACTTTTTGTAACTCCTGATGAAGAGGAAATAGAAGAAGAAGGAAGAGGAATTGTTCAAGCAACAGCAAACCTATGGCCAGATGACAATTTAGCTCCATTGAGAGCATATTCGTTTATGGTATTTATACTTCTTGTAGTACCATGTGTGGCAACTTTAGCAGCTATAAAACAAGAGTTTGGGTGGAAATATTTAGGCTTTGTAGTATCAATAATGCTTGTAGTACCATATGTAGTTTCAGTATTGATATTCCAAGTAGGAAGATTATTCTTCTAAATTCAGTTCCTTTGGGAAAGATTTATTTTCAAGAAGAAGGAGATGAAAATAAATGAAAACAATTATATTAATAATAATAGTAGCAGTAATAGCTTTTTATTCTCTGAGAAGTGTATATAGAATGCTAAAAGGGGAAGAAAGTAGCTGTGGTTGTGGCAGTGGTAGTTGTAAAGGTTGTGGAACAAAAGGAAAATGCAGTGGGCATGAACATAGTCATGAACATAAATAAATTCTAAAATATAGGCAGACTTGAATAAAAGTTTTTGTTCAGGTCTGTTTTTTTATTTTAATTTTTTTAAGATGAAATAAAGATAATTAATAAAAGGAAAAGAATATTTTTACTTGAAAAATCATGTGAGAATGCTATAATAACTCATTGTATAATTAACAATAAAGGAGATTGATATGGACAACTTAACACTTGGAGTAATAGGAGCCGTTATTGTTATAGGGCTACTAACAATTTTTAAATTTTCTGGAAAGAAAGAAAAAGAAGAGAATAAGGACGAAATAAGAATCTATTACAGATACGCTGGGGATATAGAATGGATCAGATACGAAATAGAAAGATATAGATTCGGTTCATTAAAGTATCTTTTTAGCTGTAAGAATAAGGAAGAATCAGATTTTCAAATTATAATAAATAATACTGAAACTGATATAAGTGCAGATTTTTATGCTACAGAATTTAATTATTCTAAGAAGTATTCTTTGGAATGTATTGTCAAAGATTTAAAGCTTACTGATGAAAAGTATGATGAGTTGATGGAAAATCTAAAGGATACTTATATAGAAGATAATCATGATGGAAAAGCAATTGAAAAAATCAAGAAAAATACAGAAGAAGAGGTAAAAGAAATAATTTGAGAATTATATTGACTTTTAGCTCAACATAAAGTATATTAAATTTGCAAATAAATCAATATTAAGAGGGAGATGATAGGAGAGAAATGAAAAAGAAACAGGTATCACTTTATTATGCACTGCTGCCAGTTGTATTTTTGGTAGTAACACTTTATTACGCTGTTCAAGTAGCTAAACTTGATGTGCATATTCCAATCTTTATTTCAGCGATTTTTGCTGCGTTGATAGCAAAAATATCTGGCTGTGCAACTTGGAATGAATTGGAAGATGGTGTAGTAGACACTATAAAAATGTCTATGAGAGCTATACTGATTTTAATAATAATAGGAATGGTAATAGGAAGCTGGATATTATCTGGAGTAGTTCCAACAATGATATATTATGGATTGAAAATAATAGAGCCTTCAGTATTCTTACCAGTAACTGTAATAATATGTTCTATAGTGTCTATATCCACAGGGAGCTCATGGAGTACAGCTTCTACAGTGGGAATAGCATTGGTAGGTATAGGAGAGGGACTAGGACTTCCCAGACCTATAATAGCAGGAGCTATTATTTCAGGAGCATATTTTGGAGATAAACTTTCACCTATGTCTGATACAACGACTTTGGCACCAGCAATGGCAGGCTCTAATTTGTTTGAGCATATAAAGCATATGCTTTATACAACAGTGCCATCATATGCTTTAACTCTTGTTGGATTTGTAGTAATTGGATTGAAAAAAACAGCTGGAGGAGAAGTAGATACAGCTCAGATAAATGAGATTTTAAATGCTCTTACAGGGTCATTTAAAATAAATCCATTACTTCTATTGATACCTATATTTGTTATTGGAATGGTTATAATGAAAGTACCTGCTATTCCAGGGCTCTTTGTAGGTTCATTGATAGGAGCTGCTACAGCAATGGTTGTTCAGGGTTCTAGTTTGAAAGAAGCACTTTATTCACTTCATTATGGCTATGTAGGACATACAGGAATGCCTATGGTAGATGAACTTCTTACAAGAGGAGGACTGGATTCAATGATGTGGACAGTTTCTCTTATACTTTGTGCTATGACATTTGGTGGAATAATGGAAAAATCTGGAATGCTTGGAAGAATAGCACAGGAAATACTAAAGTTTGCCAATACCAATGGGAAACTGATTCTTTCAACTATACTTACACCTATATTTGTTAATTTAGTAGCTGGAGATCAATATCTTTCAATAGTTATACCTGGAAGAATGTTTAAAGAAAGTTATGAGGAGCGAGGATTAGCTGCAAAAAATCTTTCCAGAGCTTTAGAAGACTCTGGAACAATGACATCGCCTCTTGTTCCTTGGAATACATGTGGAGCTTTCATGATGGGAGCATTGGGAGTAGGTCCATGGGTATATGTACCATACTGTTTCTTTAATCTTATCTCTCCTGTTTTATCTGTGATATATGGATTTACAGGATTTACAATTGAAAAAATAAAAAAAGAAAATAAATAATAAATAAAAGGGGTTGTTGCAAATTGATGATTTTAATCAGTTCTTTGAGCAACTCCTTTTTCTTTTCAGCATTTTTGTTTTGAGATATTATAAATGCACTAGCCTCTTTTTACAAAATTATTATAGATTTCTTCTATTTTAGCAATAATATATTCTGGTGTTATAAGAGCATATTTTTCTTCCCTTGAAAGAGAATGACTATATAGAGGCATATCTTGTGGTTCAACTCCCTGATGCCTTTCACAGGCATTAGAAAGCCATTCTTTTTTAGAAGCACTTGGACTGAAAATAGCAAAACTTGGAATATCTAGACTTTGGGCAATATGTCTAGGACCTCCTTCATTACCAAAAAACATATCACAATTACTTAGAAGGGTAGCTAATTCTCTAATAGAATCAGTTTTTATATTTGAAAAAACATTAATATTATTATTTAATTTTTTATGAACAGTTTTTACAAATTCTTTTTCATTAGGGGAATAATAAAATATAATTTGTGTATTTAGTTCTTCTATAAGATGTTCTATAACAAGGATCATTTTATTTGCATCATAAACTTTTTCAGGTCTTCTTGAATTTACAGCACATACAAATACAGGTCTTGAAAAATCTATTCCAGCTTCTTCCATTCTTTTTTTCATAATTTTTTTTTCTTCATTTGTGATAGAAAGAGTATAGTTGTTATCATAAATTAAATTATATTCTTTTTTTAATGGATCCAGTAATTTCAAAAATTTATCAACTTTATCTTCAGCATATTTAGGTTCATTTACTTTATCTGTATAAACTAAACCTCTATATTTTTTAGCCCTTCCTATTCTATACTTACTATTCATAGAAAAAAGTGAAAAAAGTTCACTTTTGGGAGTGGACATAATATCAATAATGATATCATATTTTTTTCTTGTAACTTTCCATACTTTACTAATATATTTTAATGGATTTTTTTGCTCCTCTTTGGTAATTGAAATAATATTATCAATATATTTATGTTTCTGGAAGAGTGGAGAAATATGTTCATATAGAACATAATCTATTTCAGAATTAGGGAAAGTTTTCTTTAATGTATTGCAAATAGCCGAAGAGAGAACAGCATCTCCTATCTGTTTAAATCTTATTACTAGTATCTTCATAGTAGCACCTCATAAAATTAAGAAATATTAGTTACTATAATAATAATCAACTAAGATTAAAATTTGGTAAATATTTGAAATAATATAATTTCAATAAGTTTAAAATCAATATTTAAGAGCATTAAAAAATACACTAAAATAAAAAGAGTGGTATTTAAACCACTCTAATTTAATTATTTATATTCAATTTTTATTTTTCAATTTTATAAAGAGCTTTTATTTCAAATCCTAAAAACTGTTCTGCTACTTTTTTAAATTTTTCTTTATCTCCACTAACAAAAAAATCAATTTTTCCTTTAGCATCAGAATCTGATAAAAGATCAGAATTTTTTAGAGTATTGTAAAGGGCAATAGAAGTTTCTTTTGCAGGGTCAACTATGTTTCCACAGAAATTTTTAGCAATATCTTCCCTTGCTATGGGATAGTGAGTACATCCCAAAACAACTGTATCTACATTTCTAGGAAATTTAGAAATATGATTTTTAATAATAGTTTCTCTATCCTCAAAAGTTTCCCAACCTGCTTCTATCATAGGACATAATTCTGGACACCCTTCCTGATATACTTTAGCTGTCTTTGAATATTTAGCTATCTCATCTGCATAAGCATTCGATGCAGCTGTAAAAGGAGTAGATAAGACTCCAATACATTTATTTGTACTTGTTTCTACAGCTGACTTAGCTCCAGGTGAGATAACTCCAATAACAGGAACAGTATATCTTCCTTTTATTAAGTCCAATGAAGCAGCTGTTGCAGTATTGCAAGCAATAACAACAGCTTTACAGTTATTCATCATGAAAAAATCCATAATATCTAAACAAAATCCTTGAATCTCCTTAGTCGTTTTTTCACCATAAGGTGCATTTCCATTATCACCATAATATATGATATTTTCATTAGGTAATAATTCAATAATTCTTTTTAATACTGTTGTTCCTCCAACTCCAGAGTCAAAGACTCCAATGTTATAGTTTTTTTTCATGATTCAAGCCCCCCTGAAATAAAAATTATATATTAATTAATATTTTATTTATTGAAACATGTTTATAAAGAAAGTTATTACAGCTGCATTTGTAAAGTCTATAAATAGTGCTCCTACAAGAGGTACAATAAAGAAAGCTTTTGTAGAGAAACCATTTACAGATGTGAAAGACTCCATATTGGCAATTGCTGTTGGAGTAGCTCCCATTCCAAATCCACAATGTCCTGTAACCATTACAGCTGCGTCATACTTAGTAGCTATAAATGGAAGTCTCATAACATTGTATGTTATAAAATAAGTATAGAGAATTACAAATATTGTCTGAATAGCTAAGATAATAATCATAGGAATAGCTAGTTCAACAAGTTCCCATAACTTCATTGTCATTAATGCCATTGACAAAAATACAGATAGAGATATACTTCCAACAATATCAATTTCCTTCATAGGAAGAGGTTTTTTTATTGTATCAGCGATATTTCTTAAAAGAGCAGCAACAAGCATAGGTCCGATATATGCAGGAAGAGCTAATCCACCTTTAATCAGCCAACCAGTATGTGCTTTAACAAATGGAGGTATAGAAGCTCCAATTCCCATTGCAACAGCTATGATAATAACTGCATTTAATATCTTTTCTTCTGTTACTTCAACTTTTTCAGCTTTTAAATCAGGATCTTGAGCTTTACTGTCTTCACCTTTTAAGTTATGTTTAATCATAAGTCTTCTAGCAACTGGTCCTCCAATTAAACATCCCATAACAAGTCCATAAGTAGCAGCAGCAAATCCAGCAGTTCTGGCTCCAACTACTCCTAATTCTTCTATTGTAGCTCCAAAAGCTCCAGCAGTACCATGTCCTCCTGTAAGAGGTACAGATCCTACTATAAGACCAAATAAAGGATTCATTCCTAAAGCTTTAGATAATGCAACTCCAATTGCATCTTGGCAGATTACTAATCCAGTAGCAACTACTAAGAATACAGCAACTCCAACTCCCCCTTGAGCTAATAGTTTAAAACTAGCCATAAATCCAACTGTAGTAAAGAATGCAATCATTAAGAAATTTTGTAGTGTTAAATCAAAATCAAATTGAAAAGTTTCAGTTTGACGTCCTATAAAAACAAAAATAGAAAAAATCAATCCACTAACAACTGGTGCTGGTATAAAGAACTTTTGTAAAAATTCACTTTTATTCTTTATCCATCTTCCCAAACAAAGTAAGACTGCAGCTATGGCAAGTGTTTCTGCCATATTAAATTTGTACTCAAACATTTTTGAACCTCCTGAAAATATTTTTGTCATGATACCCTATATTATTAATAGTACTCTATATTTTTAAATAGTCAATAGTCAAATGGAATATACTGTAATAATACAAAAAATATATAAAAAGAATGATAAAAGATTGATTATATTTTTTTTTATAAGAGAAGAATAAAAAATATAGTTATTTTTAAATATATAGTTTCCGATAAAAGCACAATCGAAATATAAAACAGAACGCTTATACTAAATCAGAAATATTTTTATTAGAAAAGAAAATGAAAATAATGATTATAATTTATAAATTATATAATAAATATTTAAAAAAAAATAAAAAAATCATAAATGAAAAAAACAGAAAAAATTTTTCAAAAACTTCTGTTTTTTAATAATGGATATTTTTATTATACATAAATATTGAATTAAAAAAGATAAATAAAAATATTTATACTAAATAATGACTGTAAGAAATCAAAAATTATGATTGACTTTTTTTTGGTTTAAATATAAAATTGTTTGGTTGATATATTTTTAATTATCTATATATAAAATTTTATTTTTTTAAAAAATAAAATAATTAGAATTAAACAAATCTAATTTTGTGAATAAAATGTGTTTTTTAAATGAAAAAAATATGTAATTGTTTTTCTTGCTTTAAATGATTGGGTTTAAAGTTAATAAATTATCTTTATTCCATCTTTTATACAAGAAATATTTAATGGGAAATTTGGCCCAGGCTCACCATCAATGTCAGTAACAATGGAATTATCATCACAAGATACTTTAAGTTTTGAAGTTCTAAAATGAATAAAACTTCCTGGAATTTCAAGATGCTCACCTTTAAAAAACTGAAATAGAGATGTAAGAGTTTTTGTAAGAGTATCTCCTTTTACAATTATTATATCTAAAAGTCCATCATCTATTTCACTTTTGTAAGCAATATTGATATTTCCAGCTGTTCTTCCATTAAATACAAAAAATATGAGGGCACTTCCATCATAAGTAAATTCAGAGGATTCTACAGAAATATTCATCTTTTTAAAAGTAGGGAGTTCCATAATACCATTAAAATAATATGCTAGTTTCCCAATAGTATTTTTCAAATGAGTAGGGGTTTTTTGAGAAATATCAGTAAAAAGTCCATAACTAAAAACATTAATAAAATATTTACCATTAACAAATCCTAAATCCACATTTTTAGGAGAACCTTTTAATATTTTTTTACATGAATCTTCAATATTAGAGGACATTCCAATATGTTTAGCAAAATCATTGGCTGTTCCTACAGGAAGTATGGCAAGAGGGATATTGATATTTTTGTTTTTTATAATATTTACAATTTGATTTATGGTACCATCTCCACCAGCAGCTAGAATGTGGTCATAATTTTCATCTAAAGTAAGAAAAGCATTTTCTAATGGAGTTTCCATACTTATTCTAAAAGGAACTATTTCCAAAGATTGTTGTTGATAAAGATGAATTATGGTATCAAGATGCTTTAAAATTTCATTTTCACCTGAAAAGGGGTTATAAATAAATTTAACTTTTTTCATAATAAAACTCCTTTTTTTAACTTTTAATGTTTAATATATAGTTTTAGTTTAGCAGATATATATAAAAAATTCTAGTTATAAAATTTTGAAGATTTAAGTTTTATAAAAATTCTAATATAGAGTATACAGGGGGAAGTATGAAAAAAATTATAATTAATGGACTGTTACGAAAAGTTGTATATGATACTGAAAGCAAGACATATACTAAGACAATAAAGTTAAAATGGAAAAAGAAAATAAAATGTATTTTAGGATTAAGAAGATATCCAGGGGAAAATATTAAATATATTGCAGATTTATTCCACAGAAATAAAATAAAAACATTTGAGGTATTAGAATATTCTAAGTATATGGTTGTAACTAAAGAAATAGAAGGTAGAAGTTTAATGGATGAAATTATAAATAATAATGATAAGGAAAATGTTGATATTCTAATAAATAAATATATAGAAATGGTAACTAAAATTATAGAATTAGGGGTTTATTTTGGAGATTTTAACTTTAGTAATTTTATAGTTTCTAATGGAGAATTGTACGCAATAGATTTAGAAGACTATCGAAAGGATTTTTTAACTAAATTTAGAAGAAAGTCTATAATGAAAAGATTAAAAAGACAACTCCTAGAAAAAGAAAAAATATTAGAAAAAATGAATGAATATTTTAATGGAGAAAAAGTATATAAGCAAATAGAAAATAATATTAGAAAAAATAAATAAATCTATTTTAAATATGATATAATTTCTTTAGGATTAGATAAAAAGCTTGGAGGAATTATGGATAAATTGAGAGAATTACAATTAGTAGAAAAAGATTGTTTAGATTTTTTTGTAAAAATATGTGAAGAAAATAATCTTGAATATATACTAGACTTTGGAACTTTATTAGGTGCAGCAAGACATAAGGGATTTATTCCATGGGATGATGATGTTGACCTTGGAATGCCAAGAGAAGACTATGAAAAATTTTTAAAAATATTTGAAAAATATAAGAATAATGGAAGATTTTCTTTAGAAACATATAAAAGAGGAGCTTTCTATAAATTAAAAGATAATAATCACTATATATTAAATAAAGATGAAAGTAAATCAGAAATTGATATAGATATTTTTCCTTTAGATTATTATGATGATATAAAAAAAGTAGATTTCCTTAATGGATATTTAGAATTGAGCAAGGATAGAAGTTCTGTTTGGAGAAAGTGGAAAACTCATTTTAAAAGAGAAATACATTTAAAAATATTATCAAACAGTTTTTTTAAAAAAAGATTTATTTCAAAAACTAAAGGACCATATATAGGAAGAGGTGTGGAAACTGGATTTAAAATTACATTGAATCCTGTAGAAAAGTTTTTTCCTTTGACAGAAATAGAATTTGAAGGTAAAAAATATAAAGCTCCAAAAGATTATGATAATTTTCTTACATTATTATATGGAGATTATATGACACCACCTGAAAATCCAGCACCACTACATCATAAACATATTAAGGATATAATTAAAATAGAAAAATAAATAGAAACTACAGAAATAACTATACTTCATAATTGAGGGATAGTTATTTTTTTATGCTTAAATAAAAATATTTACAGGAAGAAACTTTATAGATTTTTAGAGCGAAATATATTAATAAAGTGATTAAAATGTGATATAATTATGTTGAATGTTGTGAGAATATTTATATGAATAAGGTAGAGGTAAAAAATGAAAAAAATAATGTTTAGAACAGGATATTTAGGATTAGGAGCTATAGAACAATTGGCTTATGACATTGTAATTGAGTTAAGTGAAAAATATGAAATTATATTAGCGATAGAAAATCATAAAAATAATAGTCTTGTAGAAAAATTGCCAAAGAATATAAAATATTTTTATTTAAAGTCAGAGAAATTTGAACAAAAATTAGATGAAGTCAAAAATAAAAAAGAAAATTTTTTTTATAAACTACTTTATAATTTATATCTAAAAAATGAAAAAAAAATATGTTTGAATTCAATAAATGAGTATGTTTTAAAGAATGGGGAATTTGATTTATTTATTGATTATGATGGTATGGCAATGAAATATGCTGAAAAAATAAATATAAATAAAAAAATAGTATGGCAGCATACAGCATTAAGTAAAGAAAAAAATTTATTAAGGATGAAAAAAAGATTAGCTAAATATGATAAGGTTATATTAATTTGTGATGAAATGAAAAATATGTATGTAGAATTTTTCCCTGAACTAAAAAATAAATTTGAAAGACTTTATAATTTTTTAGATTTGAAAAGAATAGAAAAAATGAAAGAAGATAAAACAGAATTAACTCTTGAAGATAAAAAAATGATAAAAGAAAAATATTGTATAAAAGTAGCAAGATTAGATTTCCCAAAAGATTTCGATACTTTGATAGAAGCTTTTAATATTTTAAAGGGAAAAAATATAACAGAAAAATTATATATAATTGGAGAAGGAGAACAAAGAAAAGATATAACTAAAAAAATAAAAGAATTAAGATTAGAGGAGCAAGTATTTCTTTTGGGCAAAAAAAATAATCCTTACATTTGGATGAAAAATGCAGATATATTTGTACATAGCTCAAAAAGAGAAGGGTTTCCAGCTGTATTATTAGAAGCAATGGCTTGTGAAAAAATGGTTATATCTTCTGAATGTCCTACAGGTCCAAAAGAAATATTAGAAAATGGGAAAGATGGAGAACTTTATCCAGTAGGTTCTAGTGAAGTTTTGGCACAAAAATTAGAGGAATATTTATTAAAACCTATGTTGAAAGAAAAATATATTTTTAATGCTAATAATAGAATAAATGATTTTGAAAAAAATAAAATTTTGAGAGAATATAAAGAATTCATAGATAAAATAATTAGTTAAAAATGGAGGAATAATGAAAATATCAGTTATTGTAACTGTGTATAATAGATTTGAATATGTAGAAAATATACTGAAGTGTCTGATAAAACAGAGTGTTCAACCTTATGAAGTAATTTTTACAGATGATGGATCAAAAGAGAATTTGAAAGAAATATTGAAAAAATATAAAGAAAAATGTGAGTTTAAGATTAAGTATATTTATCAGGAGGATATAGGATTTAGAAAATCAAAAGCTTGTAATAATGCTGTTATAGAAAGTGAAGGAAATTATTTGATTTTTCTAGATCAAGATGCTATTTTTCCTAATAATTTAATTGAAACTTTTATGCAAAATAAAAAAGAAAATAGATTTTCTATTCTTAGAGTAATATGGTCTGAAAATGATGAAAGAATAGATATTCAAAAAATATTAGAGAAGAATAGCTGGAGATATGAGGAAATAATACAAAAAGTTTCAACCAATCATTTTAAAATATTGAAAAAATATCTTTTGAGAGATAAATATAATAATTTTAGATATAGAATAGGATTGAGAGATAGGGGAACAGGACTTATGGGAATTGGATTTGCTTTGTCTAAAAAAGACTATTTGGAAATAAATGGATATGATGAAGACTATAAAGGTTGGGGAGGAGAGGATGCTGACTTAGGATTGAGACTTTATACTTTAGGATTAAAATCAGTAACATTTTCTACTAAAATACCATCAATTCATATGTGCCATCCATTAGATCCTACTAAATCAGGAAATCAAAATAAAAAAATATACAGTGAAAAAAGAGAAAAAATATCAAAAGGAAATTATAAGTGTGTTTATGGATTAAATAATAGAAAAGATGAAGATGGGTATATATATGAAGAAATATGATTTGAAAAATATAAATATTAAAGAATATAAGTTATATTATTATGAAGAAAAATACTTAGAAGTTGGAAGAAAAATTTTAAATAACGAATATAAAATTTTAGATAAATATAAAGATGATGAAAGAACCTTTGTTGCCTTAGTTGAAATAGAAAATAAAAAATATGTATTAAAAATTCCTAAAAATGAATATAAAAAAATTGGGAAAAAATTTCTTACTTTATTTAAAAAAGGGGAAGCATTATTAAGTTTGATAAATATAAGAAGTGCAAGAAATAAAGGCTTGATAGAAGTAATGGATGTATATTTAGCTGGAGTAAAAAGAAAAAGAGGAATGATTACAGATTCATTCTTTTTATCAGAATATATAGAAGGAAAAATTTGTTTAGAGAATGATAAAGTTGAGAAAATACTAGAATTGATGAAAAAGATGCATAAACTTGGTTTATATCATGGAGATTGCAATCCTTACAATTTTTTATTTACTAAAGAAGGAATAAGAATAGTAGATACAAAATGCCAAAAGATGCTGTTTGGAAATTATAAAGCACACTATGATATGCTTACTCTAGATAAATATTTAAAAAGTTTAAAATATGTTTATGATAAGAATATATTTTATTATATTGCATTAATTATGAAATGGAAATAGGAGAGAAATGGAAATAAAAGTTAGTGTGATAATACCAGTATATAATACAGAAAAATATTTAGAAAAATGTTTAGATTCTGTATTAAAACAAACCTTAGAAAAAATAGAAATAATTGCAATAAACGATGGAAGTAAAGATTCCAGTAAAGATATTTTAGAAAAATATAGTATATTTGAAAAATTTAGAATTATAAATAAAAAAAATGAAGGTGCATCAAAAACCAGAAATTTAGGAATAAATTTAGCAAAAGGAAAATTTATTTATTTTATGGATGCAGATGATTATATAGAAAAGAATATGTTGTTAGAAATGTATGATAAAGCTGAGAAAGATAATTTAGATATAGTAGTATGTGATTATTATAATGAAGATTTTAAAACAAGAAAATATGTAAAAAATTTAGATATAAAGGAAAATGAAATTATTTCTGGAGTAGAGTATGCAAGATATTTGTTACAGAGTGAAAAAAAAATAGTACCAAGTATTTGGGGAAAAATGATAAGAAGAAGTATATATATTAATAATAACATAAGATTTCCTGAAAATATTTTTATTGGAGAAGATACTGTATTAGGAATAAAAACAGCTTATTTTTCAAAAAAAGTAGGTAAAATAAATAAACCATTTTACCATTATATTATTCATGAAGCTCAAGGAACAAAAATTATAGATAAAGAGAAAGAGTTTTTAGACAAATGGAATGGAATTAAAGAAATAGAAATATTTCTTAAAAATAAACCTGACTTTGAAGATTTTAAAGAAGGAATTGAAAAAAATAGGATAGTTTTTTATCTTCAAATTTTCAAACAATTAAAATATATAAAATACCTAAATAAAGAATGGTTAGAAAAAATTGAGGAAACAGTTAATTATAACTATTATAAAAAGATGAAATTTTATAAAAAAATGAAATATTATTTTGAAGTGAAAAAAATAAGAAATTTAAGGAGAGATATGGATGGAAAAATTGGTTAGTATTATAGTTCCATGTTTTAATGGAGAAAAATTTATTGAAAGATTTTTGAAATCAATTTTAGATCAAACATATAAAAAGATAGAACTTATTTTTATAAATGATGGGTCAACAGATGGTACTGAAGAAATAGTATTAAGTTATCAAAAAAAAATGGAAAAAAGAGGAATAAAGTTTATATATATAAGTCAAGAAAATAAAGGGCAAGCAGCAGCTATAAATAGAGGTCTGAAAATATTTAAAGGAGAGTACATGACTTGGTTAGATTCAGATGATTTGATTGATTCATATAATATTGAAAAAAAAGTTAAATTTTTAGAAGAAAATAAAACTTATGGAAGTGTAGTTTCTAAAATAAAAGTTGTATCAGAAGAAAATATTAATACTACCTTAGAAATAAAAGAATGGAAAAATAAAAATAAAAATAATTATTTTGAAGATGTAATACTTGAAAGAGATATTTTATTTGGGGGATATATGGTTAATTCTTCAAAATTTATTTTTTCAAATTCAGAAAGGGAGATATATGAAAGTAAAGAAGGACAAAACTGGCAATTATTATTGCCGATTTTATATAATTATAAATGTGGGTATATAGATGAAGAATTATATACAGTAGTAGTTAGAAAAAATAGCCACAGCAGAATTAAGAGAAATTTTGATGAAATAAAAAAAAGATACGAAAATTTTGAAATTTTATTAAAAGAAACTTTAAAAAAAATAAAAATGGATGAACAAGAGAAAAAATATTATTTTAAAATAATAGAGGAAAAATATAATATAGCTAAAATGAAATTAGCTTTTAAATACTTTCGAGATGATGTATTTAATGAAAATTTTGATAAAATAAAAAATAAAAAAGATTTAAAATTAAAGTATAAAATACGAAGAAATATACAAAAAAATATAATAACAAAAATAATATATAATTTATATATATCGAAGAGGGGATAAGATTGGAGAAAAAAGTAGGTATATTAACATTTCATTTTCCAGATAATAAAAATTTTGGAGCAAGTTTACAATCATTTGCAATATTAACTATGATAAAAAAAATATATAGAAATACTCAAATAATAGATTATTCATATACTAAATTTAAATTAAAACATAAAATTAAGCTCTTAATTCAAGGAAAAGGGTTTTTAGATTATAACAAAAAATTTTTAAAATTAACTTCTAAGTGTAAAAAATTTAAAGAGCTTAGAAAATTAAATGAAAATTTTGATATATTTATTGTTGGAAGTGATCAAGTATGGAGATCATTAGGAAAATATACTCCAATATATTTTTTTAATTTTGTAAATAATGAAAAAAGAAAAATAGCCTATAGTGCCAGTTTTGGAGTGGATTATTGGGAAGATAAAACTGAAATAACAACTGAAGTAAAAAAATTAATAAAAAGATTTGATTGTATTTCTGTAAGAGAAAAAAGTGGTGTTAAAATTTGTAATGAGATTTTTAAAGTTACAGCTAAAGTAGTTTTAGATCCAACATTAATGTTAGAAAAAGAAGAATATAATATTATATTAGAGGAGTACAAAAACAAGGAACATTTAAAAAATAAATATATAGCTTATATGGTATTAGATGAAGAAAAAAATCTAAATAATTTAAGAAATGATATATCTAAAAAACTAAATATTTCTGTGTTGAATATAAAAGGAAAAACCTTGAAATTTTTTAATAAGGAAATGTTTATTTATAATAAAGTACCACAATGGTTAACCTATTTAAAAGATAGTGAAATGGTTATAACAGATTCATTTCATTGTACAGTATTTGCGATAATTTTTAATAAAAATTTTATAGTAATAGCTAATAAAAAAAGAGGAGTATCAAGATTAGAGAACTTGTTATCAGAACTTGGATTAGAGGAAAGGTTAATTTATAATTTAGAAGAAGTGAGTAAAAATAATATTTTAAGTAAAGAAATTAATTATGAAATAATTAAAGAAAAACTTAACATATTAAGAAAAGAATCTTTTAAATTTCTAAAAATTGCTTTATTAGGAGAAAAAAATGAAAACAGCAATTGAAATAATAGGATATGATAATTGTACAGGATGTTATGGTTGTTATAACAAATGTAATATTAAAACAGCGATTGAAATGAAATTGGATAATGAAGGATTTATTAAACCATTTATTTCTAAAGAAAAATGTGTTGAATGTGGAGAATGTCAAAAAGCATGCCCTGTGCTAAAGACTGAGAATGATAATAATGTTTTAGGAACATATGCTGCTTGGAGTAAAAATGGAGAAATTCTTCTAAGTAGTTCTTCAGGTGGGATATTTTCAGAAATATCTATTTCATTATTGAAACAAGAAGGGGTTGTTTATGGTGCAGCATGGAAAGAAGGAAAAGTTATTCACAAAAAAATACAGAAAATAGAAGAATTAAAAGAATTAAGAGGATCAAAATACTTACAAAGTAATATTTCAAATTTATATCAAGAAGCGAAAAAAGATATTAAAAATAATAAAAAGGTTTTATTTACAGGAACTCCTTGTCAAATAGCAGCTTTAAAAAGAATTATAAAACATGAAAATTTATTTACAATGGATTTTATTTGTCATGGAATACCATCTTTTAAAGTTTTTTCTAAATATTGTATTGAAACTTTTAATAAAAAATTAAAAAAAGTGGATTTTAGAAATAAGATAACAGGGTGGAATAAATATTCAATAGTATATTATAATGAGAATTTAAAAACAATTTTACATAATGAAGATAAGTTTTTTTGGGGATTTTTAAAAGATATATATTTAAATAAATCTTGTTATGATTGTAGGTTTAGGGGAAGTATAAATGGAAAAGGAAGAGAAGGAGATATAACAGTTGCTGATTTTTGGGGAGTTCCTAGTGAATTATTTAATAAAAATGGAGTTTCTTTAATAACTATAAATAATGAAAAAGGGAAAAAAATGTATAAAGAAATAGAGAATAATATTTTCTCTATAGAAGTTCCTCTAGAGGTAGGAATAAAAAATAATCCTTCTTTTTATAAAAGTCCAGAAAAACCAAAAGAAAGAGAATTATTTTTTAAAGAGATTGATAAAAAAAGTTTTGAAGAATTATCAGAAGATTATTTTAAATTAAAATTAAAAAAAGAAAATATAATTAAAAGGTTTATAAAAATTTTTAAATGGAGAAAAAGATAAAATGCAGAAAAAAGAAAACATTGTAGATAGAATATTAGAAATAATTTTAATTGTAATTATTTTATTTTTTATAAGAAAGGGAAGTGAAAGATATTTTGTTGCATTTTTATTTAGTATAATTATTCTTTTAAAAAATATTCACAATAAAAGAAATAATTGTATTAATAAAAAAATGATTCTATTTTATGGAATGTATAGTTTTTTTTTATTATTAAGTATGGATAAAAACACTATTGAAGTTTTTAGTGTATTTAGATTAATATTATGTAATTTCTTTTTCTTTTGGTGTTTATTACAAGCAGAAATAAAAGAAAAAATCTATAATGAGATATTAGGAGTAATAACTATATTGTCTTTAATAAGTTCATATAGAGGATTTAGAGAATGGAGAATACACTCATTTTCAAGCAATTATAGAATTATAAAAGCTGGGTATCCAACTATCTATACTATCGAGATAGGAGTTTATATTTTTGTTAGTCTATTTTGTTGTATTAAAGCTAAAAATATTTCTTTGAAAATAATTTCTGGAATGATTTTTTTATTTTCTTGTTTTGTATTAATTGGAACTCACAGCAGAGTAACTCTTATATTAGTTCCTTTATTGTTATTAGGATTAGGAGGATATTATCTAGTAAAAAATAAAAAAATAAATTACAAATATTTATTTGTTATAATGGTGGTAGGAATTTTGTCTTTAAATACACCTTTTTTTAAGCAACATGCCAAAAGGTTAAGTAGTATAAATAATTTTGAAAAAATAAAAAATGATATTAGAATGAAAATTTATATTAAAGGATGGAGAGATTTTAGAAATAATGATTTTAGATGTCTAGGTTATAAATATTATAATAATCATGATTTAGAAGCTGTTTCTTGGGAAAAAACTAAACATTTACATAATAACATATTAGAAATCATGGTAACACAAGGAATTGGGGCACTAGTTTTTTATATTTTTTATAACATATATTTATTTAAATTACTTTTAAAAAGATTAAAAGAAAATATAACTGAAGAACAAAAAAATATGACTAAATTAAGTATTGTTTTATTTATATTTATTAATCTGGCAGGATTAGTAGATAGTAATATATATTTCTATAAAATTAATTTAATAATAAGTTTAATTTATGGATTAAGTTTTTGTAATATTATAAAAGATAATGAAAGTTTAAAATAAGAATGATATAATAAAATATACTAAAGACATGGAGAGCCATCAATGAATAAATTAAAAAAACTAGAAACAAACTTACAAGGAATATATATAATTGAGCCTTTAGTATTTGTAGACGATAGAGGTTTTTTTCTTGAGTCATATAATAAATCTGAATTTGAAAAAATAGGAATATTTGAAGAATTTGTACAAGATAATCATTCTAAATCTAAAAAAGGTGTACTTAGAGGACTTCATTTTCAAACTAAACATTCCCAAGCAAAGCTTATAAGAGTAATAAAAGGGAAAATATTTGATATTGTAGTTGATATAAGAAAAGACAGTCCTACATATGGAAAATGGTGTGGAACTGAGTTAAGTGCAGAAAATAAAAAAATGTTGTATATATCAAAAGGTTTTGCTCATGGATTTTTAGCTTTAGAAGATGATACAGAAATAGAATATAAATGTGATGAATTTTATAATGCACAATATGATTCAGGAATAATGTGGAACGATAAAGATATAAATATCAATTGGAATTTTGAAAAGTATGGTATAAAAGAAGAAGATATAATTTTATCAGAAAAAGATAAAAAACATCAATCTTTTAAGGAATACACAGAAAAATATATGGGAGAAAATGTATTGCTTACAGGAGGAGATGGACAACTTGGTCAGGATTTTCAAAAACTTTTTGATAAATTAGGAATAAAATACATAGCTACTGACTATAGAGAATTAGATGTAACTGATAAAGAGAAAGTAAAAGAATTTGTAGAGAGAAATAATTTTACTATAATAATAAACTGTGCAGCATACAATAATGTGGATAGAGCAGAAGAAGAACCAGAAAAATGTTTTGCTTTAAATGCATACGCACCTAAATATTTGTCAGAAATATGCAAAGAAAAGAATATAGTATTTGTAACATATTCAACAGATTTTGTATTTGATGGACAAAAAGAAATACCATATACAGAAGAAAATATTCCTAATCCTTTATCAATATATTCAAAGGCAAAATTGGAAGGAGAAAAATATTCATTGGAATATGGAAAAAGCTTTGTAATAAGGACATCATGGGTATTTGGAATGGGAAATAATAATTTTTGCAAACAGGTGATTAACTGGTCAAAAGGAAAAGATAAGTTGAAAATAGTGGATGATCAAGTATCATCACCAACATATTCAAAAGACTTGGCAGAATATTCATGGGAACTTATTCAAACAGATAGATATGGATTGTACCATCTATCAAATGAAGGAGAAGCATCAAAATTTGAACAAGCGCAATACATATTGAAGAAAATAGAGTGGAATGGAATATTGGAAAGAGCAAAAACAAAAGACTTTCCTTTACCAGCAAAGAGAGCAGAATATTCTAAATTAGACAGCAGTAAATTGGAAAAAGTAATTAATAAAAAAATACCACATTGGAAAAGTGGAATAGATAGGTTTTTAGAAGAAATGAGAGGAAAGGGAGAGATATAGATGAAAACGTATCTTGTAACAGGAGCAGCAGGCTTTATAGGAACAAATTTTGTGAAATATATGCTTGAAAAGTATGGAGAGAAAATAAGAATAGTAGTTCTGGATAAACTTACTTATGCAGGAAATATAGAAAATATACAAGAAGAAATAGATTCTAAAAAGATAGATTTTGTAAAGGGAGATATCTGTAATA
>OKRR01000122.1_pt1 | contig 84819 bp, 82 predicted proteins | sample 1601211 | NCBI WGS metagenome assembly OKRR01 (sample SAMEA3541525, study PRJEB24748) | human gut metagenome | biome: human gut; feature: human-associated habitat; material: faeces | place: China | collected 2012
TATCCATTTTTACTCTTACTGCAATATACCCTTTAACTAAATATAGATTCTCAAGTTCTCTCATGAGATTAAGAATATTTTTTCCCCCTATTTTACCAATATACTTTTTCTTCAATGTTTCAATTTCAGAAGCTTTTAGTATAGTATTTCCATTTACTTCAATACTATTTATTTCATCCCCTATAGCTTCTATGTTTTCTTCTAATTCATTTAATTGAATCTCATCTTTTGCTTCTGCTTTTTCTAGTTTTCTTATCTCTTCCTCATGTCTTCTTCTTTCTTCTCTATTAATTTCTTCAGAATTTGAAAAAGACATTGTTGTTAATACTAAAAAACTAATAATTATCATCTTCCATTCCATATACTTTCCCCATTTTGTATTATTTTAATGTAGTTAATTTATTATACATATTTTTTTATCAATATAGTAGAGTTTTTTGTTATCTTCTTTGTAAACTAAAAAACCTTTCCCTCTATATTAACGAAGGAAAGGAACTATTCTAAAACAATTCATTTTTTAAATAGTGTGAAGTAAAATGTTATATATATTCTAATTCTTAAAATAAAAAATTTAGCAAATAATTATTTAGATAATTATAAAATTATTCATTATAAAAAACATAAATTTGATTTTTTTATAAGATTTGATATCCTTAATTTTAGGTTTCTTTAGCTTCCTCACTGTGTTACTTACCTGTTAGCTACTTGTTATCTACAGCAGAGATTTTTCTCAATTTTTTAAATATCCATATAACAAAAAACCCCACAAACATAAAGTTTGTGAGGTCTGTAAAATCCAACCAATTATCTTTTTGAGAATTTGAAATCCTTGATTTTATTAGTAGAGATATGTGATTTGGTTTCTGTATGATTTCTATGAATATATTTTTTCATTATTTTTAACTAATTCATTCTTGATCTCTATAAGTACTCTTTCTTATCAATTATTTCAGTTTTTTTGAAGATACCATAATAAAATTCCAACATATAGTTCTTTAGCACTTGCTTCTAAATATTTATTATATATTTTTTCTATTTTCTCTCTTGTAAGACAAGCTTTTCAATTCTCGCTGTACAACCACCAAAAAACTTGTATTTATTTTTTATTTTACCATAATTATTATTATTAGATTAAAAAATACTACTTAATATCCAAAGAAAAACTTTTTACTTTAATTAATAATTTTTTATTTAAAAGTATCTCTGAGTTTAATTAACATCTCCTCACAACTAATACCTTTCATTTATTACAGAAAAGTTTCATATATACAGTCTTTTAAAAGACTACCTATTTTCTTCTTTCTCTCTCATCAAAGAAGTATTTTAGCATAAATATATTCGAACTTTTCTCAAATCTTCTAGGAGTAATAAATAACTTTACTCCTACTTTATCTTTGAAAATATTTTTAATAAATTTAGTTTAGCAATTCTCTTTTATCAAGTATTTAAAATCATTTATACCTAGTACTATTCCTTTTTTCTAGCATTGTCTACAACTCTTTTATCTTAAATTTCTTCCAATATTATTATATCATGTAAGATAGAAAAATCCCATATTATCCTCATTTTAAAAATTATTTTATATATTAAAATGGAAACTCATATTTATCTACTTCATTTGATGGGATCAGTAAATATTCAAAATTTATATTGATAGAAGCTATCTCTCTAGTTGCTCTATCTTTTGCTTTTACAACTTCTGAATCAATCATATGTTCTCCCTTAACTTCTACTATATAAGTTTTTCCATCCTCCATTTCTATAAAAAAGTCTGGATAATATTTTCTTAAAGTAAATGTCTCTGGGTCTATATATTGGATGTAGAAGTCCGATTGTCCCTGAGTGAACATTCCTGTAAAGTAAATATTTCTTATTTTTTCATTAACTAAATGTTTACTAAAAAAAGTTTTTTCTTTAGTTGAGTCGAAACAATATGTATCAACATTAAAACTTTTATCACTAAATTCCCTAACTTTTAAATCATTTTTAGTAATATATAGTCCTTCCTTAGTAGAAAATTTATATACTCCATCTTTAGGCTCTTTTACTAATAAAACTTCCTCTTCTTTCTCTTCCTGAATAACTTTTATTTCGTAGAATACATCAAATAACTTAGGAATAATTACATCATGGATAATCTCATTATAGTTATTTACATACTCTAAAATTATAGGTAGAGTATCGATTGAATTTTTTAATAATTTTTCTATAAGTAGACAAGAAAGATTTAAATAATTACTAATCTCATTTACTAGCATAAACCTAGAATATTTTTTCTTAGTTCTTGTACTAGCTGTTATAGTATCTTCTCCTTGATTTTTTAACTCAATTCCACTATACTCAGTTTTAACAATTTCATATTTAGAATAATCTATTTGAGAAAGTCCAAAATCTACCATATCTACAATTTCTTTTTTCTTTTCAAAAGAGTGATGATGGACAATTTTTTTTATTTTTACTTTCTTAGGTGGAGGAACTATTCTTACCTCTTTATTAACTTTATCCTTATTAGTTTCTTCTGTTTCCTTAATAGTTATACGATAGTTCTTATTTAATTCATCATCAAGTATTTTCACATTTTCATCTGAAAGATAAATTTTCCCTGTTTCTTGTATATCTCCTATACTTCTCAAACATCTCATAGTAGCTTGAAGTACAAAAACTGTTGAGCTCGGTTTTCTATAAAGAGCTACTGAGAAAAGAGAACGGCAGTTCCAACCTTCTTTTCCTTTATTAACTAGCAGTATTATCTGTTTGTCAGAACTTGGAGTATCTAAAGATTGGAACTCTTTTATATCTTCACTCTTAGTAAGTTTAGGGTCCCCTACATTAACTAGAATTTTACTTTGTGAGATTCCCAATTCATCAAGTGCTTTTTCCACTAAAGGTTTTAATTCGTTCTCTAACTCTTTGATATTAGCTGAATAAAAAGCTATTTTAGGAAGTAGACCTTCATATCTCTTTCCTTTATGAACTTTCATAAAATCACTTAAAATATCTTTTATAAACTCATACTCTTTTATATTTTCATATCCATTTACTGCCATCTTTTTTAAAAATCTATTACTTATAGCTTCTTTAAGCCCATAAGAATATATCACTTCTGGTAGAATTTTATTTTCTACATATGGTGTTCCTGTAAAGTTATAACAAGCTACTAAACTAGTACTTCTCTTAGCTAATTCCTCTGAGATAAAATCTATTGTACTTCTAAGAGTGGAATCTTTTTCTTTTTTCCCATCTCCTTGTAAATCTTTCATCAGCTCTTTTCCATATAAGTGATGAGCTTCATCTACATAGATACCTAATTGAGTTAATCTCACAATTTTTTCAAATCTTTGATTGATAATCAAGTTATCAGAATCTCTTAAATTATCGTTTTCAGCTTCGAAACTATCTCCATATAAGTCAGTTAGAAGTGAACTTGTATCTTCTGATAATTTCATATTATAAAGCTTATCTACTGCTTTTATTTCTTTATTTCTATTTTTTACTATTATTTTTTGGTTGTTTGAGATAATTATATTAAACTTAGACCCACTTATAGTATTTAATAATTCTCCTGTATCACTTAAAAAATGAATTTTTAAGTTAGCATCTAAAAAGTTTAAATATTCTTTAGGAACTACTCTACTTTTGTCAAAAGTAAATATTTCTTTTAAAGAATCAAGTACAGTCTTATCTGGAGCTAATACTAAAGCATTGTGGCAAAATCTCTTATCTCTTGGAAACTTATTAGCAAGTAAAAATTCATAAAATATACAAGTAGCCATTAAGATAGTTTTTCCTGTTCCCATAGTTAGAGCAAATATATAGTTAGAGTAGCTCTTCTTATTTTTTTTAAGATGGTCATATATTTTTTGATAATCTTCTTGGTTATAAATATCTATTAATCTACTATTTCCTTGATTATCTACCCCTTCTCTTTTCTCAAATATTCCTCTATAATTAGCCCACTCTTCAAATATATCAGCTACATTTTTATTATCTAATAACTCTTTTATAAATATATACATCTCCAAAGCTTCTAATTGAGGTGTTCTTAAATATCCACTCTCCTCATTAAAATTTAAAAACTGTTTACTAATACTTTTATATTTACTTCTTAATTTTAACCTTCTATTTTTATAAAATTGAGTTAAAGCTATAAAGAAGTTAAAATCCATCAAGGGAGTAATAGTATTCTTCTTAACCTTAGCCATTCTTTACCTCCACTTCAAGGGAGTTAGATAATAAATCAGTTATTTTTACTCTAATAGTTCCATAATCTTCTGGGATTTCATACTCTCCTACTACTAGATCTTTCTTATCTGGAGTATCAAGGACAGATGGCTCTAAAACAGCTCCATCATAGTTCCAATCTATAAGAATAGAGTCAACTAATACTCTCCAATCCTCTATATTACTAGCCTCTTCTCCTAGTTTATCTAAAAGAGTTCTTGGATAGAAACTATTTATAACTAACTTATTTTCTTGAATATCTATATCTGCCTCTGAATCTCTTTCAAAATTTATATCTATTCTATCTTTTAAAACATCTACTACTTTTAAGTCTATCTTATATGGTTTTACTTGCTCCTCAAAAGAAGCTTTTAAATCTGTTTCATGTCCCATACAGATTAAAGTTATATTCTCCACAGATTTTAAAGGATTCTCAGCTCTTCTTTGCTCATAAAGTTTATAGTTAAGATTTGAGATAAGACTTGATAAGTCTCCCTTTGTAGCAATTCTATTAGTAGGCATAATCTTAATCATTCTTCCTTCTTTTTGCCCATCAAATACATTACTATTATCAAACTTTTCTATTTCATATGCTTCTAATAAAATCTCTTTAGCTTGTATAGGATTTCTAAAGAAGTCATAATTATTAACATGATAATACTCAAATCCTGTATATAACTCTTCATTCTCTCTATTCTCTTTTGCTATTTTTAACAATCTTTTTGTAGTAGTTTGAATAGCTCCCATATTAATATCTGTACCTATAAATTTTCTACCTAGTTTCATAGCTACTGCTTGAGTAGTACCTGAACCCATAAAACAATCAAATACTAAGTCTCCAGGATTAGATGAAGCCTTTATTATCCTTTCTAAAAGAGCCTCTGGTTTTTGAGTAGGGTATTTTAAATTTTCTGGACTAATAGGATTAATAACACTAATATACCATACATCTCCAACCGTTGCTCCTTTAAATTCAAATATTATATCGTCATCTTCAGGCTCCCTTCCATTTTCTTTAATAAATTTTTCTAAATATGGTTTAAATTTGACATCATCATAAGGGGCATTTTTTCCATAAATTTTATAATTATTAACATATGATTTCCATCTTTTATATATACTTTGTTCTTCAATATTATCTTCATATTGAATATTAAATTTTAAATTATTAAAATTAGTTTTTTGGTAAAATAATATAGTATTTTTTCTTCTTGGAAAATAAGTTTTAGGTTCTACCCATGAACCCTGGTAACTCCAAGTAATATCATTTCTAAAACAATTACTTCCAAAAATTTCATCAAGAATTAATCTTAAATGACTATTAACCCTCCAATCACAATGTACATAAATACTTCCATCATCTGCCAGTAATTCCCTCATTAATATTAATCTTTCATACATAAATTGAAGATATTCTCCATTATTCCAAATATCTGAATACTGTTTCTCTTCAAATGTATTTTGGTCATTTTTTATAGTTTCTCCTCTAAGTTTTATAGTTTTCTTATAATCTGCCTTTGAATCAAAAGGAGGGTCTATATATATCAGTTTTATTTTCCCTCTATAATCTCTTAAAAGATGAGCCATCACTTGAAGATTATCTCCCCAAAATATTTTATTAATCCAACCATCTTTTTCCTCTCCATATCTCTCTTTTAATTGAGCTGGGAAAAATCTAGTATCAGAATAAGGTTTTTTCCCTTTCCAAACCAATTCTGGAAATCCCTCTATTGGATTTGCTCTAAACCTTTGATTTTCTACACTCTCTTTCTTTTGTACTTGCTCCTCAAATAGTTTCATTACTTCTCCTCTCCATTGTGACAGTAAAATCTCATATCACAGTTTTTACATTTTGTCTTGTCTTTAGAAGTTCCTTTGAACTTCTTACTTTGAATTTTATTAACTATATCATTAAAAGTTCCTATTGTTTTCTCAATAGAACTTGATTCTAACTTAAAATTTATAAAAGGGCTTCCATCTTTCTCTCCAGTATAATAAAGAGCAGTTCCTACAACTTTATTTCCCTGTTCTTCTAGTAAGTACTTATATACTTCTAACTGTTTCTTATAAATATCCAATCTCTCCCAATCATTAGATATACTAGGTTTTTTAGTAGATTTAAAATCAATAATCTCATATCCATTATCTTTTTTATTAATTAAGTCAACTACACCCTTTAAAATATAATTCTCTTTAACTAAAGTAAATTCTTTTTCAACTTCTACTACTTCACTAAAATTCTTTCTTTCGACATATTGCATAACAATATCAAATCCACTATTTAAAACATTTGGAGCGAGATAAGATTTTTGACTCTTAGATATTCCCTCATAATTTTCCCTATACCAGCTATAAATTTCATCTCTTTGAAAATTATAATTCCCGTTTTCCAAAGCTTTTTTATTTATATCTTCTATGGTTTGATGAATTAATGTACCAAAAATCATTCCTTGTTTACGTACTGGAGAAAAATCAAGCTCCTTAAAAAACTTATACTCTTGAGGACAGTTATCATAAACCAAAATATCAGAAGTAAATGAGTATGTATCTTTTAAAGAACTTTCTTTAATCTTTGCTAATCCTAACTCTTTTAACTCTCCTATTTTATCTCTCCAATAAGGAATATTCTTATATATCTCTAAAAAATGTTGCTTTGGAGAAGTTAATTTAGTTTTTCCCATCTTCTCACAAGTTGATAAAACTAGTAAGTTTTGTGCTCTTGAAAAGGCAGTATAAAATAATCTCCAAAAATCAAAATCCTTTGTCTTATCTAAAGGCTCATAATTTCCTTTTCTATAAACTTCTTCCTCTAAAATCTCATCAATATCTGAATATTGTTTTCTTGGAGAACTATCCAAAGACCCAACTACTACAATAGGGAATTCCAATCCTTTAGACTGATGAATAGTTAAAAAAGAAACATAACCACTAGGTGCAAAATTCTTCTCATCTTCATACTCATTTACTCCACCATCTTTTAAAAATCTAAGATAAATAGAGAAAAAACTATTAGTATAAAAATCTATAAATCTTTGGTTTAAGACTGTAATTTCTTCTAAAAATTCAAAGTTAGTAATTAATTTAGATAAAATTGATAAATTCACAACTTCCCTAAAATTCTCTATCTTTTCATCTTTTAACCAACTATTAAACGGTTCAAATTGTAAAAGTTCATAAAATATAGTTGAAAAAGCATAATCTAAATCTTCATTAGTATGTTTGACTGCCTTTCTTCTAAACCAAAGAGTTAATTCTTTATCTTGCTTTGCTACCTCATTAAATTTTAAAAGACACTCTCTGTAATATTGATTTAATTCAGTCTCAGTATCTTCTAAAAGTTTTTTAGCTATTCTAGGAAAAACTCCAAGTATTCCTCCAAGCATTATTTTAATCTCATTTCTATCAAAAAATATTCCAGCTCTTGGAGAATACACTGGGATTCCATTAGCCTCTAAAAATTTATAAAGTCCTATGACTTTAGGATTTCTAACTGACTTAAATAGAAAAGCTATTTGATTATAATCAGTTAAAATATTCTCCCTTTTTAAATAAGTTATAAAATTTAAAACTTCATTATACCAATTCCCTTCTATCTGTTCTCCAGATACTTTTATAACTCTCTGTTTTCCACTTATATTATTTTCAAAAGCTTTTAAAGATTTTTTATGTCTGAATTTATCCCAATTTAATTTTTTCATCCAACTGTCATAAAAATCTATAATACTTTTATCAGAACGATAGTTTGTTTCTAATTTTAAAACTTTACAATTATCAAAATTATTAGGAAACTCCAAGATATTTCTAATAGTAGCTCCTCTAAATCTATATAACCCTTGGTCATCATCTCCTACAACACAAAGATTTTTCTTTTCTCCAGCTAATTTAAAAATAATATCTTCTTGTATAGAGTTTGTATCTTGGTATTCATCTATCATCAAATATTCTATTTCATCATTTAATTTTTTTAAAATATCTTCATTTTCTAAAAGTTTAAAAGTCTTTAACTGAATACTAGAGAAATCTAAAATATTCTCTTCTTTTAAAATTTCCTCATAAACTTCTAAAAAACTTCCTAAAATTCTAATTTTTATATCATCATGTTTAAAAAGAGTTTCTTTATCTACTCTTTCCTCATTCAATTTATTCAAATATCCAAGAATTTTATTAGTTTGATTCCATTTTCCTTGTAAATCTCCTATAAATATTTCAAAATCTTGAACTTTACAAAATTTTTCTATATTCTTATAGACTATATATTTTTGTTCAAATTCATCAACTAATCTATAATTTTTCTTTAAATCTGAATATTGAATATTTTCCTCTAAGATATTTAAAAATAGTGAATGAAGAGTTCCTATTTTCATAGCTCCTATATCTATAGTTATATTTAATTCTAATAATCGATTACTGATTCTTGTTGTAAGTTCTTTTGAAGCTTTTTCAGTAAATGTGCTTATAAATATTTTTTCTGGCTGAACTTTTTTATCAACCAATAAATAAATTACCCTTTCCACCAAAGTAAAAGTTTTTCCAGACCCTGGACCTGCTATTATAAGAACTGGTCCTTCTGTTAACTTAACTATTTCCTTTTGATTATTACTCAGTTCCATAAATTTCCCCCAAATATAAAATACTTATATCATAGTTTATCATATTTTATAAAAAATTCTCTTGAAAATTTATATAATTTTTTAGAAATATATAATATTTAATATATTATTAGAAATATTTCAAACTTCTTCTTTCAAAAATAAATGAAATAAATAAGTTTTCATATTAAAATAATCTTAACTATATAATTAGCAGCTAAAAGCTTTAACAAAAATATTACTAATATAATTTTTTAAACCCCAAAATAAATGAAAAATTTTACAAGCATATTTTTAAGGACTTTTTCTGAGACTGTAAAATATTTTGTGTAAATAAAGAATTAAAAACCTTCTAGATTAATGATAAAATACCATTAAATAACTAGGAGGTTTTTTATGGCAAGACAAAGGAAAGTATCAGAAGCAAGAAAAAGAGTAATTAGAGAATTCTTAGAAGAGTTTAAGCCTAAAGATGCCCATGAGCTTCAAGATCTTCTTAAGGATTTAATGGCTGATACAGTTCAATCTATGCTTGAAGTAGAGATTGATGAAGAGCTAGGGTATTCAAAATATGATTACCAAAACAGAGATACTGATAACTCAAGAAATCGATCCTATCCCAAAACTGTAAAAACAACAACTGGTGAAATTCTTCTTGAGATTCCTAGAGATAGAAATGGAGAATTGGATCCTAAAGTTGTTAAAAAATATGAGAATGATTTATTTTCCATAGAAGATAAAATTCTCTCTATGTATGCTAAGGGAGTGACTACGCGAAATATTAAAAACTATATACAAGAAATATCTGGATTTGATACTTCTCCAACTCTGATCTCTAAAATTACAGATAAAATTATTCCCATAGCTTATCAATGGCAGTCAAGACCATTTGAAAGGTTTTATGCACTTGTTTACATGGATGCAGTACACTTTACAACCATGTTGTGAAAAAAGCAGTATATGCAGTATAGGAGTAAAGCTGAATGAGGCTAAAGAAGTTTTAGGACTATGGATAGGGGAAAATGAAAGTTCAAAGTATTGGCTTTCAGTTCTTACAGAAATAAGAAATCGGGGAACTGAAGATATTTTAATAATATCAATAGACAATCTTAAAGGCTTTTCTGAAGCAATAGAAGGGTATTCCCATCTATATATAATGCTCCTTATCTCATCTCCAATAGCTTCAATATTTTCTTCTAATTCATTTAATTGAATCTCATCTTTTGCTTCTGCTTTTTCTAGTTTTCTTATTTCTTCTCTATTAATTTCTTCAGAATTTGAAAAAGACATTGATGTTAATGCAAAAAAACCAATAAACACTATCTTCCATTTCATATATTCTCCACATTTTATATTATTTTAATGTATTTAATTTCGTTATACATTTTTTGGATTAAAATAGTAGAGTTTTTTGTTACTTTTATTATAAATAAAAAAACATTACCCTATAAATAAAAGAATTAAAGAAATTATTATAAAAAAAATAATTTTTTAAATAGTATGAAATAAAATGCTATATGTATAAGTTAATTCTAAAAATAAAAATTTTAGCAAATAATTATTTATATAATTATAAAATTACAAATATATCCATTATAAATAATATGAATTTGACTTTTTAATGAAATTTGATACTATATCTATAGATATAGTATCAAAAATACATTTATGTATATATATTTTTAAAATAAAATTACACTTTTAAAAAATATTATCCATAATCTCTTCTAACTTTTCATAGGTATTTAGTACTATAGTATCTCTTCTATACTCATATTCTTTCAAAATTTTTCTTATTACTGTTATTGCATTCTCTTGTGTCTTTCTATTATCTATAGCTCTAATCACTGCCTGTCTTACGATATCATAATCATATATTAATTTTTCATTTATTAATAAAAAACTCTCATATGAAAAATTTCTCTCTTTTCTATCTTCTTTCAAAAAATACCCCAGTTCTTGTGCTCTTCTATAATAGAGTTTCCTAATTTCATTAAAATCAAATAAGTTTTTTATCAAGTATTCTTTGAACTCTTTTTTATAATAATAAAAAAAATCCTTTTCTTCAAATTCTTTTAAAGAAAAGGGGGTTCTTCTTATTCTTTTGGATACTTCTATCCTCATCCTATCTGGCAAACTCTTGAAATCATTTATAGCTCTTTTAAATTCTATTTCAGACAATTTATTTTTTAAATTTAGATATTGGTCATAAATAATAATTCTACTATTATATCCACTTTGCACTTTTGAATCTGTAAATATTAAACTTTCTTTTTCCTCTGTTATTAAATCTATAAAAGCCTTAGGTCTCCCTTTAGGGTTTTTAGCAAAATATACTTCTCCCATAACTTTAAAAATATTACTATAATCTGAAAATCTTTTATCTTCATCCATAATATATGTAAATGGAATATCTAATCTAGTTAATTCTATTCCTTCAAGATTATTAAATAAGGAACATTTTTTTATTCTTTCAATAAAATGTTCTTGAACCTCCAAACATTCTTCACTTGTTTTTATTAAATAAGCATTATTTCCATAAAAATATCTTGGATATGATATCTTTATTAATATTTGGTCTCTTCTACTATTAGATAAAACATCACAATATTTATATCCATTAGAACTTTTTATATTTTTTATATAATCTTCCATTTCATATATTACCTCCATTCTTTCAAAATTTTTTCTAAATATTAGATTAATTGATATAGTATCCATCTTGATACCTCCTTCTAAGATTTTTATGTAATCACAGAAGCTTTTATAATTCTATATACTCTATTATTTCAGTGAGTAGTAGTTCCACTACATTTCACTACTACTCACTTTTAGTATAAAAAATTCTATTTTCATTTAAAATCCATTAAAATTATCTATATTTTATATGATTTTAAGATGTTTTTATGCTTTTTTATAGAAAATTTATATTACTGAAATTTAGTTATTATTATAATACCCCTGAGATTACAAGGGATTGTTAAGAAAAAAATAAAAAAAATTAACATTTTCTTAATTTAACTTCTTTTCTCAAACACGAGATCAATAAAACAGCAGGAACTGTTATCCTCTTTGCTGGTCCTGCTAATTCTATTAATATAGGACCTGCCATACCCAAAAATAGATATTCTCCTACTATTATTCCTGATCTTTTTGCTATAAAGCTTACTTCTCTTCCAAAAAGATTTTTCCATATTAAATTTACTATTCTTAAAGTCATTTTATATGAAGTAAATTTTCCTATTTTAAATATTTTATCCACTATAAAAGAACTGCTTACTCTCCATGGTACATCTTTATACTCTACTAATATTTGTTTTATTTCTTGATCATCCATTTCTTCAAAAAATTCTTTTATCTGTTCTTCTGACATTTTCTCCAGTAAATCTAAAGTAAGTTTTGTTGCTATGGCATCTTCTATATTTTCTATAATATCATTTTTATTTATAGATGCTTTTATATGCTTAGCTACATCCAATACAATTTCTCTATATAAAACTCCTGTTCCTTTCCTAAAAATATTAACTATTGTATTTCCACCAAATAATTGAAGTTCTTCTGCTATTCTTTCCCAATACTTGTGATAATCTTCTCCATACATTTTATACTCATTTGACATTTTTAATGTTGATGTAATTCTTTCTAAATTATCTTTAGGATCAATTGTTAAAACTTCAAATAAATTTTTTAATTCTTCATTGCTGCAATACTGTAAAAACTCTAAATCTATATCTTTTCTATAACTCATGTCATTCCTCCTAAAAAAATTATATTAGCTGAGCAGTATTAGCTGCTCAGCTATTCTCTATTTATAAGAAACTTTTTATTTATTTGGATATCTCTTTCCCACAATTTGAGCAAAATTTAGTATCATAAGTGACTTCATTATTGCAATAATTGCAATATCTTTTCTTTTTAGTATCATCATTTTGTAATAATTCTTTATTTTCTCCTGATTTTTTTAATTTCTCTTCTATTTTTTTTATGATTTTCATAGATTCTTCTGGATAAGCACTTAAGGTAAATGTAACTCCAAATATTATTGAAGTTACAAGCCAAATAAATTCAAATAATCTATAAATTCCACTATCTCCTAACATCATTGAAAACATCCCCATAGTTCCATATAATGTTGCAACAAATAAATTAATAATAAGTGAAAATAAGGCTGAACAAAAATGAATTCCATAATTTATGAAAATGTTAAAAATTAGACTTTGATATATCTTTCCAGAATGATTTTGCTTGAAAATTTCACATAAACTTGTAGTTGCCATACAACTTAAAAACGTTGTTAAAAAAGTTAATATTATTGTCCAAATCGATGTATCATCTACTAATAATAGCATTCCTATAAAACTTGTTGTTATTGACAAAATAATTGAATAATTGAACATATAACTCCTCCATTTTTTATAAATTTATTAATGCTTTCCTTACACTAGTTTCACTACCAAATACTCTTATCCTCATTCTGTCAGTATTAATATACACCATATTATTCACAACTTCAGCATCTATAATTAATCTAAAACTATTTTTTTTAGATGCAACTGTGATGGTATGGGTTTCTCCTCTTTTAGAAACTTCTTTCCATATATAACCTTTTTCTTTTTCAATAAGTTTTTTGACTTTATTAAATTCTTTCTCCCATTCATCCATTGTGATAGAATGTTTAGCTGTATTTGGTGTTAATCCTATTGATTCTAATGTTGCAAAATATGCAGCTAAATCTATTACTGACTTTAATTCTACCCCATAATTAAAAACTGGAATTGTAAAATAAGGACTTTCTGCTCTTATTGGCTCTTCAAATTTCATACTTTTTACTGTATTTATTACATCATTCCCACATCCTATAAATGTTATAGCAAATAATAATGTATATATTAATTTTTTAATCTTCTGCATTTTTTCTTCCTCCCTCATATAATAATTATTGTTTTCATTAATATTATATTGTATTTAAAAATAATAAAAGCACTACAAAAAATATCAGGAAAAAGAAAGATATTAGTTGCGCTATTTTATAATTAATTCCAATTCGGGCATATAAATTGACACTAAATACATAGAAAATATAACTAAAAAACATTGGAGCTCCCAATATATTCATAACAAAACTCCAAAATCCAAATCCTCTGAATACAATTAGACAAAATATTAGAGAAAATATTAATATTATTCCTCCTAATATAAGAGCATTTTTATATATTTTTCTTAAAACATTTTCAAATTCAATTATATTTTCTTCTAAAGTTTGATTTGATTTTTTCACTCTTAAAATATAATTATATTGTTCATCTTCTGAAAGTTTATTAAATTTAGAGTACAATTCTGTATTCTTAATAAAATAAAGCTTTTTTATATCCTCTTCATTTAAAACTTTAATAGCTTTTTTAAAAACACTTTTAGCTTTAAAATTTAAATCTTGGTATTCTTTTGCATCCTTATAGTTCTCTATTCTCATTTGACCTCCCAATAAAAATTAATTACTTTAAAATTTTATTTAATAATTCTTTTCGATCTCCAGTTACTCCATATATGGGAGTATACATAAATTTTTTATTGTCATATACTGTAAATTCTATTTTATGTCCTTTTCCTTTATAAGTTACTTCATATATTCTATTATCTATTATTTCAGCTTTCCATTTAAAATCTTTTTCATAATACCCTAATTCTTCTCTATACATTTCTCCTATTTCTTTAATAGTTAACCCAATTCCTTTAAAATCATTCCCATTTCCGTCAACAGTGTATCCAACTTGTGTTTGTTTAAGTTCTTCCAAAAATATGCCAGTTTTTCCACATGCACTCAAGAAAATGGTCATTAGTAACAATATTACAACTACCATTTTTTTCATTTTTTACTCCTCCTTATTTTTCTTAATAAATTCTTACTACTTCAATATTTTTCATTTCATATAAATACTCCTTCCCCTCCTTTTTTACTTTTAAAATCGTATATAATGTTTCACTATCTCTTTCAAAACCTAATGGTAAAACATCTAATAATAATTTTTGATAATACAATTTCACTTTTTTATTTTCTCTTATTGCATTCTCGATTATAGTAAACAATGAAATATTTAATATTTTTTCTCTCATAAACGGATGAAGATTAGCGTAAGTAGAAAATACTCTTTTAAAAAATTCACTTTCTTTTTTTTCTCTGCTAAGAGCAAACATCGCCTCAAATAATTCAGTATTTTTTTCATTTAAGTTAAAGTTTAGAATCTTAGTTCCATCCATTAATTTTTTGTGATATGACATTGTATTTTCAAATCCAAGACCTTGAATAACCAGATTGCATATCCCATCTCTTGAAATAGAAAAATATTTCATATCTCTTTCTAATATCTCTATGGAAAATCTTGGTATAGATACTCTGACTCTTTTTCTCAATTTCTTTCCTCCAGTTTTAACATATCACCTCTATTATATCTCTTAATTTAAAGTTCAAAAATACGAACTTTTTTTTATTTTACTTTAATAATAAACTCTGATTTTATTAACTTTCTTTCCATTTTTTTATATTTTTTTGTTGTAAGTTTTACTAGCTTTTTATTTTTTTATAAAAAAGAGAACTATTTTTCAGTTCTCTTTTTCATACTTTTTTATATAATTTTAAAAACTCTGCTATTTCCTCATTATCATTTATATCCAACTTCTCATATTTTATATAAAACATATAAAGTGATTGTAATGTAACATCTTTCTCTATATATGCTCCTGTTGATTTAAAATATCTATACAGTTCATTATAGAATACTATTTTCACTGCTCTTTCAAATATATCTTCTTTTTTTAAGCTTAGTATATAATTCCTAAATTTTAAATATTCTTCTGTTATCCTATCCATGATTCACTCCTTATGCTATAAGCTTAGTACAAGCCTTTATTATTTCTGTATCTTTAGCCTTATCCTTCAAATATTTTATATAATTATGATCTTTTTCGTATATCTCTTCCAATGTCATTCCTTTATACTTCCCAAAATCAATTATAATACTATTACTTTTATTTTCTTTCCTATCTTTAGAAGTAATCTTATCATTAAGTTCAAGCTTTGGTTCTGTTATAAATATATAACCCTTTCCTTGCTGTTTTATTGGAAACCACATATTTTTTGCATTATATAGGTATCTTCCTATTCCAAATCCACTTGAAGCCACTCTTTTAAAAGCACTTGATATTCCTCCTTTTACAGATTCAAATTCTGTTATTGCTGCTCCATCTTCCTTTGTAATCCATTTATCATTTATCTTTACTGACAAAGAACATATAAATCCTGCTGTTATCTCTTTATATGATACACTCCATCCATCCACTCCAAATAAATTATCTAATCTATTTTGGATTGCTCGTGCTTGTACATATGCAAGTGCCATTCCTTTTGTTTTATCACTATTTGTTGCCCCTACTCTAAACTCAATTTCACTCTCTTCAAATGGTTCCTGCAACTTATTCATCATTTCTTTTATCTCCATAATTTATACCTCCTAATACTCATCTGGATACATAATAGTCCAGTATTTTCCTACTGCTTCATCAATTCCTTGAACTGCCCAAATCTTTTCTTTACTCTGAATTTTAAAGTTCAGTTTATATTCCTTCTTTTCTTCTGGTACTTCCTGCTTATTTATTAAAGTATCTTCTGATATTTCAAATATCTGAAAATAATCCATATTTTTATTTGTTCTTATCTTTTCTCTAAGTATTTCCATTATTTTTGATAATATTCTTAAATCAAGATTCTCTCTTATATTTCTTGTTAAATATATATTTTCCATTCCTATTCCTCCATCAATATTTCATTTAAACCTTTCTTTTCTCCATTTCCATATACAAGAAGCTCAAATGTTTTCAGCGCAGTATTAAAACATTTACCTAAGTCTATACCTTTTCTATATCCAGCAAGATATTTATATTTTCCTGATATGTCTAAATTAAAATAGGAACCATATATCATGGCTCCTAATTCTGCTTCTGTTTCCTCTTCATTTTTATTAATTTTTTTTCTTTCTTTTTTAAAGTGATTCATGAAATGTATAAACTCATGTACTAAAGTTCCAGTCATAGCTGTATAATCAGTTTCTACTACATATATTTTCTCTCCATCTGCCATTCCTCTTGCTCTTCCAAGGTTTTCTACTTCTTTTACAATAGTATACTGTTCTATTATCTCTTTAGTTTTATTATATAGTCTGTCTGAATTATACCAGCTATTCTCCCCTATTTTTAAACTTGTATCTATATCTGGTATCATCACTGCATTTTCTCCTGCTTTTGTCTGGGATATATCAAATACATTACAGTATTTATATCCATATACATATAATTCCTCCGATTCTTCTTCAATATTTTTATTCCTTTACTGCCTTTTGATATATAATATCCAAGTTCTTCCCATTTCTTATATCCTGCTACAAATGATGCCAGAGGATTTTGCTTATATATTAATATACTATTTCTTACACTATATGAATAAAAGTGTCTTCTTCTAAATTTTATAAATTCTTTCAGTTCCTGTGAATTATTCACAAAATCTTTTATTTTAATATCTATTCCTGCTTTAAGCTCCTCTAATACTTTTTGGAAACTATTTTCTTTCTCCTTCATTTTACCAATCCTCCTCTTATTTTATAAACAGATTATAGTCCTCCACCATTACTGCTCCTGCTATTTCTTCTCCATTTTTCATTTTCTGTGCTATTAATGTTTTGTCAGGTGATATTTCCTGCTTTATTCTTAAACATTCTTCTGGTAGTTTAGATATATCAATGATTTCTACTTTACTTGATTTCCTAAGATTATAGTTCCCAAGTTCTGTTTCTATCTTCTTTTTATCTAAAAGTACGAGTATATTTTTTAGATACCCTTTTAAAGATTTTACTTTATTTTCACGATTTTTCTTTACACCTTCAAGTCTTTCTATCTCTGTTTTTACTGATATTGCTTCAAGTTCAAGATTTCTTATGTACTTAAGAATATTTGTTCCTTTACTTTGTAGTTCTTCTTTCAAATATTCCATAACATCTTTATATGTTTCCTTATCTGCTTCCTGCTGATCCGAATCTAAAAATATGTCCAGTGTGTCAATCATAGCTCCTGATATCTCATAAGTTTTCATAACTATACCTCCTATTATCTGCTTTTTATTAGTATTTTTATTAATTTTATTACCCTTCCTATACCTCTTATAGCTGTTCCTATTTCAATTAATATTTTTCCAATATTTTCAATACTCCTCACCTCTTTTTAATCGTTTTAGTAAAATAAAAAAAACTCCTGTTTTTCAACAGGAGACTTTTTATTTTCTATTCAAATTATAATATATAATTATTCAAGTGTAGTTACCTTTTCAATATTTTCTTTATTAGATATTTTCAAATATTCTACAATTTCTTTAAAGCACTTTATACTTAAATTTTCATTCCCTTCATTTGCAAATGAATAAATTCCTACATAATAATTTATTATATTCTTAACATCTCTTTTCATTCCAATATTCTCTTCAAATTCTCCATATTTTTTCTTCAAAGCAACATAACTTTCACATATATTTTTTACATTATTCAGTATTTTATCATTAAATTTAACTTCTCCTTTTGAGCCAATAATTTCCTTTATTATTAGTTTTATATATTTTTCTTCTTCTTCCACAGAGTATGCATCTATTTCATCAAAACCCAACTCTACTTCACTTTTTTCTAAGATTTTTTTTATTTCTTTTATTGTAAAATAATGATCAATAGTTTCTTTTAAAATATTTAAATCTAATCTATTCCTCTCAATTATTTCTTGAAGTATTAATATAAACTCTGCTTTTCTATAAACCTCTAAATAAGAACTTAATTTTTTTCCTTTATATTTTATATTAGATAAATAAATAGCTCTATAATAATTTCCTATCACTAAATTTCTTATTTCAGGTTGAATACTCATAATTCTCATATCTTCTGTTGAATTAACATGATAAATTTCTATAGATTTTATTTTTTCATTTATATAATTATCCTTTTTAGATTCCTTATTAAATCTTATTTTCTCCAATAGCTCTGTTGTTGTTTTTTCAGAATTATCAATTCTAGCTTCCAAAGGTATTTCAATATTTTCTTCTATTATTTTTTCTATTACTTTTATCATAAACTTATTCAGAATTATATAATAATAAACATGAAAAAATACCAATAAATACTTCATTATCCTTTTTTCTGAACAGCTTTCATTTTTTATTTCTAATTTTATCTTTTTCAAACCTAGAATAATTTTTTCTCTTATCTCTTTAATATCACAACTACTATTTTCCATATTAAAATTTTTAGAAAAAATATTTTTTTTAACTGCTTCCTCTTTATCTATTAAATTATCACCAAGCTCCCTCAATAAAATTAATAAGCTATAATCTTTATATTTTTCCTTTTCTTCTTTTTTCATAAAAAAAATATTTTTCCCATCTAAATAAAAATCATTATTAAAGTCAACACTAATCCTTGAAAAGTTCTCCTTATAAATCTTACATATAAGTTTTCTCTTCATATTTGATATATCTTTATTATATTCTATCTTTTCTAGCTCAGAAAAAAACTCTCTATTTTCTGAATAGACTTCTTTTTTATTTATTTTTTTATTTTTTATTAGTTTTTCTTCATCTTCTAGAAATCCTTCAAATATCTTTAAAAAGCTCTCTTTTGTTACTTTAAGTTCTAATAACAATTTTTCAAAACTTTCCTTTCCATTAAATAATTCCATGATTTTTTCTAAATGATTCTCCTTATTTTTTCTTTTTCTATCTTTTTCAGTTTCTTCAAATTCTTCATTCCTATTAAACATCTTTAATATCTCCTATCACATTTTATCAAAATACTTTTTCCAATGAAACTTATTTTATATTATTGTAATATATTTTTAACAAAACATCTAGAGGTGTTTATTTAAAAGGAGGAAAAATGAATAAAAAATCTGAAAATCATGACCTTATCTGTTTCAAAACACTGGCTATACCAAAAACTGGGGAGGAGTTAGAAATTACACTAAAAGAAATTAAGAATAAAGAACTCTTTTCTGAGAGAATGAGATTTCTTTATTCTGAAAATTACTTCCAGTCCGAAAAAGTCAATACTAAAAAATGTGGTACTCCATCTGACAAAAGACTCTTTCTACAGGAAGTTTCAGAACTTTTTAACCTAAGTAACTTAATGGAACTTTCTTATATAAGATATGCTTTTGGTGAAAAATATTATAGCTTCCTATTTAAACCTCTATTTTATAACATAGAGCTTTTACCTTTATCAAAAAAATATGAGTCTAATTGTATTCTTATTGATGATAATAGAGGTTTTAAAGACTGCATTGAACTTGGGTATTGTAATCCTGATCATCTTTCTTACAAAGAAGTGCTCAGTAATATAGCCCACATTGAGAGAATCCAATTTATTGCTCTTATTTTACAGTGTGCTGGTTTTTTATTTGAAATCATATCTCTTGATGATTTCATTCTAAATCCAATTTTAGGTTTATGTCTCTCAAGATATCAACATATAAAGCAATTGGATGAAAAAGTTACTAATATTTTAAGATGTCCAAAGTGTCATACCTCAATGGAGTTAGATTTAAAGATCTTTAGAGAAAAGGTATTGAGAAAACAAGAAGCACATTACTCATGTCCTAGCTGTAAAACATCTAGTAGTTATACTAAACTGCTTAAAACTTATGAAACAAATAAAAAAAATTCTTATAACTTAAAGGAGAGATTATTATGAAGCAAATAAAAGTACAACTTATCCCTATGCTTTCTGTTATGAAAGAAAGTATAAAAAATCCAAGACTTTCATACACTGCTATTGAAAATAAAATTTCAAGTACCTATGAAGACTTTCTTGATCATAGCCTCTCTATTAATGATAACTTTAATCTTATCATTAATAGCACTGGTAGAGATGGAAAAAGTATGTTGGCAAAAGAAAAAATCATCTATTCTATGCTCATAATACCACAATTGCATAGTGCAGTTCATTTATGGGCCTATGGTCGTCCTTCTCTTGGGAAATCTTATCTTTTTAAGAATGTTTTTTCCCCTATTTCAACCAGCATAAGTGGAAGTATTACTATTCCACAATTATGTGGTAATCTAAAAGACAATAAAACTGAAGGCTATCTTTCTACTTATAAGTCTCTTGCTTTTGAAGATGTACAAAGCTTCTCTCTAACTACTGAAATAGTAGGGAAATTATTAGACATTCTCAGTACTGGCAATATAAGCAGAAGTGAAAAAGAACAAAATACTACAGATAGTAGTATTGTCTTTATTGGAAATTATAGAGATGACATTGAAAACAAACTTCAAGAAAATCCATATGAAAATCTCCAAGAAAGTGTAAGTACTTCTTTTAATGATAAGCTTAATACAGAAGCATTTAAATCTAGGATTTCCATAGTCCCTTTATGGCTATGTCATACTTTACCATTAATCAAAGATAATTCTTCTCTTGGAATCAAGATGGAGTTTCTACTAGAAAAGTTTTCTGAACTTCGTTCCCAAGTGCTTTTGCTAGGAGAATTCCCTAATCTTAGCATAGAAAGATTAAAAAATAATGCCAGAAGCCTTACCAATGGTTTTTATAAAATAGGATACTTCTCATCATTAATTGATGGCGATACTAATTTTTGCCCACTTGACATAGAAGCATTTAATTTTATATCAGAAAAAATAGCACTGCTTCCATTTGATGATAAAAAATTAGTATTAACAGGAAATGAAGCTGTTAACCAGCTTTGGATAAAGTTATCACAAGATTTTATGCCTTATCCAATAACTTCAATTACTGAAGCATATGTTGATGAAAATAGAATTACTCTTCGTTTTAAAGAAGAACCTGAAGCATTTTATAAAATTGCTATTGATCCTAAAGGAATTGAATATAATGCTAAAGAAGTTGAAATCTTCAATAAAGCTGATGAACTTTTAAAAGAAGAACTTGTTCCTGTTGTTCCTATCAGAAATGATAATATTGTAATAAAGGCTATTACTGAATCTAACATTTTAAGTTCTTATCAAAAAATAAATCATATAGATTCTTTAATTGGCAACCATATAAATATTGAAGAGCTAAAAGCTACTTGTGCTGATAAAAATTTTCTTAAAATGTTTGATTTTTTAATGGAGCATTTTACTAAAGAAACTAGAGTACTAAAAAATAATTTAAATGAAATAAAAGAATATAATCATAAAATACTTATGGAATGTACTACAAGGGAGCAAAGATTAGCAATAGGATTCTATAAACCAACTAAAGAAGAATATGAAGACTTAATAAATGAAGAAATTGAAATTATTCAGAGAATGACTAATACTCCAAAAGATTTTTTTAAAAACTACTACTTCACATTTGATGAATATAGCAAAAAAAGTGCTCTTCTTCATTATTTTTTCCTTCAAAATGAAACATTAAGTTTTCAAAGTATATTTGAACTTTCAGATAGAATAGGAAATTTATAACATTGATGGTTATATATTATTAAAACGAAAGGAGGATTAAAGTATGTCTACAAGAATGTCTACAAAAAAAGCAGCAACACTTCTAGGTTTACCTGAGCAAACACTTAGAGTCTTTCTTCAATATGGCAGATTTAAAGAATTTGGTGAAGCTATAAAAAAAGAAGGCTCGAAACATTGGAACTATTATATAAATGAAAATAGGCTATATAATTATCTTGGAATAAAAGAACCTGTTCAGACGGCAATCTAAACAGGTCTAGGTAAAAATAAATACCAGAGTATATAACTCTTACTGCAATTAGAGTATATCATCTCTGGTATTTTTAATAAAGAAATATTTTAAAAGAGGAGATGATGCAATGAGAAGAGCTAATGGAAATGGAGGAATTACAAAAGTTTCTGGTAATAGAAGAAAGCCATATAAAGTTACTATCACTAAAGGTTGGGATCCAAATACTGGAAAACAGATAAAAAAATTGCTTGGATATTTTGTTTCACAAAAAGAGGCAAATAAAGTTCTTGCTGATTATCTAGATACACCATATGACTTAGAACTATCAAATATTACTTTTAAATATATTTATGATAAATGGAGTCAAGTTAAATATCAAAAAGTTAGTAATTCAGCTATATTAGGTTATAAGTCAGCATATGCTAATGTGGAAAAACTTCACTATATGAAAATAAAAGAGATAAAAACAAGACATTTGCAAGAAGCAATAGATAATTGCCCTAAAGGCCCAGCTACCAAAAAGAAAATAAAATATCTATTTGGACAAATATTTGCATACGCTATGCAAAATGACATTATATCCAAAGATTATAGTAAATTTATAGAGATTGAAAAAAATACTTCCGAGAATAAAAGAAAACCATTCAGCACTAAAGAAATAGAAATATTATGGCAACAGTTAAATAATATCGAATTTATTGATACTATACTAATCATGATTTATAGTGGATTTAGAATAGGAGAACTTCTTGAACTAGAAATTACGAATATAGATTTAGAAAATAAAACTATGATTGGGGGATTAAAAACAGAAGCTGGTAAAAATAGACTCATTCCTATACATCCTAAAATAATACCACTAATCAAAAATCGATATGATCTCAATAATAAATATCTTATTGTAAATTTTAAAAACAAACAAATGAAATATGATAACTATTATCGAGAAAAATTTATTCCTATAATGGAACAACTAAATATGATACATCGTCCTCATGATTGCCGTCATACTTTTGCCACATTACTTAGTAATGCTAATGCCAATGCTACTGCTATCAAGAAAATGATAGGTCATGAAAGTTACATTACAACTGAAAAAATCTATACTCATAAGGATATAGAAGAGCTAAGAAAAAATGTAGAATTAATAAATTAAATGAATAATACCCTGTAGAAAATACAGGGTATTTTCTTTTTTATCTTAAACTATCTTTATTTAAGGAATTAGAAGAAAAAAGTCTGGGTTCTGTATGATACCTGTATGGTACCTACTATCTACTTTTTTTATATATTTTCACATTTTTATACAAATAAAAAACCCCACAAACATTCTGTTTGTGGAGTCTGTAAAATCCAACCAATTATCTTTTTGAGAATTGAGGACTTCTTCTTGCTTTTTTCTTTCCGTATTTCTTTCTTTCTACCATTCTTGAATCTCTAGTTAAGAATCCAGCTTCTCTTAAAGCTGCTTTTAAAGTTTCATCAGAAAGTAGTAAAGCTCTTGCTACACCATGTCTAATAGCTCCAGCTTGTCCAGAGTTTCCTCCTCCAACTACATTAACTTTTACTTCAAATTTATCTAAAGTTTCAGTTAATACTAATGGTTGTTCTACTATTCTAGAAAGAATTTGTCTTCCTCCAAAGTATTCAGCCATTGATTTTCCATTTATTTCAATTCCTTTTCCACCAGGAATTAGTCTTACTCTTGCTACAGAAGTTTTTCTTCTACCAGTTCCTCTATATTGAATCATTTCAGCCACTGTCATTTACCCCCTATTAAAATTCTACCTTTACTGGTTTTTGTGCTGTATGTGCATGTTCTGCACCTGCAAACACTCTTAATCTTGTTAGTTGTTCTCTTCCTAATTTATTTTTTGGAAGCATTCTTTTAACAGCTAGCATTAATAGTTCTTCTGGTTTTTTATCTAAGATTTCTCCTAGCTTTCTTTCTCTTAATCCACCTGGGAATCCAGAATGATTGTAATATGTTTTATCAGTTAACTTATTTCCAGTAACCATTATTTTAGCTACATTAGTAACTACTACAAAATCTCCTCCATCAATATGTGGAGTGAAAGTTAATTTGTCTTTACCCATTAATTTTTTAGCAACTTCAACTGCTAATCTACCTAATATTTGTCCTTCTGCGTCGTAATGATGCCATTCTCTAACAACATCTTCTTTTCTTTGCATAAAAGTATACTTTTTCACTTTGATTTTTCCTCCTCAAATGTTATATCTTCATAATATAACGCAACGGTCCTTTTGTGGGAAAGGTTTAATATACCTAACTATTATATTCATTTTCCCTTATTATGTCAAGCTTTTTCTTTATTTTTCCTCAGTTTTTTCAACATTTTCTTCTTCTTTTTTTTCTGTATCAGCTTCAGGCTGTTTAGGAATAGGATTTCCAAACATCCATTCAATTTGTCTTCTTATTCCTGTAAGATCAAATATTTTATCTCCAACAGTTATTCTGTCATTTTCTGGTATAGCAATATGTCCCTCTTCTAATGGAGCATTTTTATCAAGACTTATTTGAATTCTTACAGGCTCTGCATCTTCAACTGGTTTAAATTCAGTTTTAACAGTTTTTATTACTCCTTCAGCTGCTAGTATATGAGCTATTTCTTCATCAGAAAATCTTCTTTGAGGTGGATAATCAGCTATAAATAAGTCTGCTGTTTGAATAAACTTTACTTTATCCTCTGCTACTTTTTCAAATATATCTATTGTATATTTTCCTCTTTCAGTTACAAGGAATTTTTCTAAATCAAGTATTTTTTTCCCTACTCCAAATGGATCTAAATATACTCCAAACTCACCTTTTGTAATTAATGTATCATCAGGTGCATTTAATCTAACTTCAAACATTGTTGGTCTTTCTAAATCAGAAAAAGTTAGAACTATTGATAAGTTTGCCATTGGAAATGGAAACATTGGTTGAATTAAATTATCAAAAGCTCCAAATATATCAACCATTCCTGATACTTGTGGATTTACCTGTGCTTTATATGCTGTTACAATACTCTTTAATTTTGCCATTACTCTTACCCCTTTTTTTGCTTTTTATTTTACACTTAGCTTTAATATACCATATTTTTATTTATTTTGTAAATAGTTACAACTATATTTTAAAATATTCCTGAAATAAAAAAGAGAATCCTTTTAGTGATTCTCTCTTCCATTCTTAGCTATTTTATAAAATAATTTCGATTTCTATTATCTGAAATTTTCCATCTAAATCTTCAGATAATATTACTTTAACAATATGTTCCATCTCATTATTTCCTTCTTGTGTTAGTTTACAAATAACAGCATGATTCGTTCCTCTTACAATTTGATATCCACAATATAATACAGGTATATATTTAGCTCCTACAATACCATTAAAAGCTTCCTTAAATCCTGCTGCTATTTTCTGAGGCAACTCACATGCTCCTATATCTGCTATTTTCCAACCACCAACCATCATATAATATAATCCTCCTATAAAAATTTATTTACTTTTATACTGAACTACTTAGCTTTGCTAGTGTCTATACTTACTACATATCCATCTTCTTCAAACTCTACATCATCTAAATCTAATCCATACTCTTCTAAATATCCCTGCTCGATAGTCTGATCTAATCCACCATCCCAAAAATATGCCATAAAACGTTCTGCTAATTCATCTGCACGTTCTCCTCTAAATTTAAAAGTAAATGTTCTTTCTTTCATTTGAGTACCTCCTGAATTTTTATATTTACACAACTATTAATAATACACTATATACTACAAATTTAGAAAAAATCAATACTTTATTTTAACTTTCTCAAAAAGAAAAGAATTGAAATCTTTATTTACTAGTTTTTATTCTAAAATTTATTTTTTATCAATTTATCAACTATTAATTTTGCTTCTATATTCAGTTAAAAAAAATGAGAGTATGCCTCAGCAAAACTACCTTTTTATAAATAATTTTGCTTTTTGGCTACTCTCATACTATTTTTTATTTTTCTTTAGCTGCATTTTCTCCAGCTATTCTACCAAATACAGTTATATCTGCTAAAGCATTTCCTCCAAGTCTATTAGTTCCATGGATTCCTCCAGTAACTTCTCCAGCTGCATACAATCCTGGAATTGGATTTCCTTTAGTATTTATAACTTGAGCTTTTTCATTTATTTCTACTCCACCCATAGTATGATGTACAGTAGGAATACGTGGTCCAGCATAATAAGGTGCTTTATCAAACTTTATTCCAAAAAGTTTTCTTCCAAATGGATCTTTTTTAGTATCCACACTTTGGTTGTAGTCTGCAATAGTCTTTTTAAGATTATCAGCAGGAACTCCTATTTTTTCAGCAAGCTCATCTAAAGTATCTGCTTTTACAGCTCTACCAGCTTTTATTAAATCACCTATAGGTTCATTAAAGTTATTTTTAGTTTCCAATGTAGGATAAACTTTTGAATCTACTATTACCCACATAAAGGCATCTTTCTGTTTGAAAAGAGCATTTGTCATAACATCTCTTCTTTCATCTTCTGCTACAAAACGTTTTCCATCTTTATTTACAAATATTCTATCTTCAACAGTAGTTTCTATATTTCCACTCAAGCTTCCTGTTACAGGATCTCCCATAGGAAGAAGCTGTATATCTTCCATTCCTATTAATCTAGCTCCTATTTTTTCAGCCATTTTTATTCCTGTTCCATCTCCACCTGGGTGATTAGTTGTAAGAATATTTTCTGTTAAATTAGAATTAAATTTCTGTCTATATTCTACATCTCCTGCAAATCCACCAGTAGCAAGAACAACTGCTTTTTTAGCATTGAACACAATTTTATTTTTTGCATCTTCAGCTTTTACCCCAGTTACTTTTCCATTTTTTACAATAAAATCTTTTGCTTCTGTTTCATAAAAAATCATTATTCCATTTTTTTCAGCAAAATCTTTATGTGCAAGAATCATTCCAGTTCCTACAGGTGTAGTAGGTTTATGACTTCTTGGATAAAGAGCTCCCAACACTGTAAATACTTCATCTTTGAAAGTCATTCCTAAACTTTCCAACCATTCCAATGCTGGATAAGCATTTTCAACAAGTATTCTTACAAGTTTTGGATTTCCTTTTTTATCTCCACCCTCATATGTTTGCTGATAATGAAGTTCTATTGAGTCTTCTATTCCTTGTGGTATTTGTCTTTTAGGATCAACAGCATTATATGCTCCACCTGCTAATACAGTATTTCCTCCCAATCTAGGCATTTTCTCTATTAGAATAACACTTGCTCCATTTTGTTTAGCTGATGTAGCAGCAGCAAGTCCTGCTCCTCCTCCACCAATAACTACAACATCTGCAATATATTCTTTATTTCCCTTTTTTATTTCAGGAGCTGGAACTCTCTTTCTGAGTTCTTTTACATCCCCACCAGCTTCTTTTACTGCATTAGTTATTGCAGTAAGAACTCCTCTGCTGCTTACTGTTGCTCCTGCTACAGTATCTACACCAAGGCTCTGTTTTTTTAGTACCATTTCTGGTATTCTTTCAATTGCTACACTTGATATAAATGGCGTTTCTTTGTTAGGAAGAACTTTTATATCCTCTATCCTATCTTTTGATACAGTTACTTCTACCTCTATTTTCCCTCCATAACCAGCAGCTTCACCTTTATAGCTTCCTGGTTCATAAGAAAATGAAAAGGTAGAAAGAAACATCATTAAAGCAACTAATAAAATATTTCTTATCTTTCCCATATTCCCTCCTAATATTTTAATATACTCTTCTAATATTATATTAGGTTTAAAATATTTGGTCAAGGATTATTATTGTTCACATTTTCATCATTTAGAAATATAAAACTCAAATGTTGTTCCTTTTCCTTCCTCTGAAACAACAGATATTTTTCCACTATATTTTTCTACAAGACTTTTTACAATTGCAAGCCCTAATCCTGTTCCTCCAAGGTTACTTGTTCTCGCTCTGTCCACTCTATAAAACCTTTCAAAAATTTTATACTGTTCATCTGCTGGTATCCCTATTCCATTATCTGAAACTGAAAAGTTATACCTATCTAATCCTTCTGTTATTTTTACTTTTATTTTAGGATTCTCAGATTTATTGTATATAATTCCATTTTCAATAAGATTTTTCAATATCATTGTTATTTTATCAAAATCGACTCTGATATAGCTATTTTCATCTGTTACATCTATCTGATATTCAATAGAAGCATTTTTATTTTTAAGAAGTATTTCCATAGTTGTCTGAATATTATTCTTTATTTTTTCAATACTTACTTGTGTTACATTTAATATATTTGAATTCTCTATTTTTGATATATTCAAAAAATCCAAAACTATATTTTCTAATTTTTCTACATTTCCTTTGATTACATTCAAAAATTTTTCTCTCATTGGATCTGGTGCATCTTCAAGAGCTATGAGATATCCTTTTATATTTGTAAGAGGTGTTTTTAACTCATGACTTACATTACTGATAAAGTTTTTCTGTACCTCCACAGCTTTTCTTGTACTTGTAATATCCTTTATAGTAATAAGAACTTGATTGCTAAATTCAAGTTGTTTTAAGGTTACTATAAAAAATCTTTTCAAGCCTTGAACATATATTTCCTCTTTTACATTTGTTTTTTCATTGACACCTTTTTTTATTATATCTATTATTTCAATATATTTGATGCACTCTAAATATTTCTCTCTAGTTGAATCTACAAGATAACTCAAAACATTATTTTTTACAACAAACTTTCCTTCACTGTTTAGTAATCCTATAAAAATATCAACAGAAGAAATTACTAAAGACAGTGTTTTTCTTTCTCTTTCCAATCGCTCAATATTTTTTAGATTTCTTCCCTGCCACTCTTTTAAAATATCCCAAAATTCGAAGAACCATTTTTCTTCTTTGAGATAGTTTATTTTTTCCTTTTCTCCAACTTCAAGAAATCTTTTCATTTTTTTTATTTTATTATAGAAATCTCTTTTTATATAATTCTTATAGAAAAAATGAATAGCAAAATTTAATACTAAAAAAAACATTATCTGAACAAATAAAAATTCTCTTATCTGTCTAACTTCCTTTGAATAGTCGCTAGATGTTCTTATTATATATTTTTCACCAAAATCATTAGTAAAACTTGTTGTATAATAAGCAAGCTGATATCCCAAAGTTTTGCTTTTTCTAATAGCAAATCCCTCTTCTCCATTAATAGCTTCCTGTACTTCTGCTCTTTTCAGATGATTGTCCATATATTCTTCTCTATCTATATTTTTAGAATCAAAAACAACATTTCCATTATAATCTATTAATGTAAATCTAAGGTCACTTTCTGAAAACACTTCTTTATATTTATCGTGTCTATAATCTTCTGCCAGCCTCTTAATTAAAATATTATCCTGTTTTAAATTCTGTTTTACTCTTTGTTGATAAAGATTTGAAAGAATAGTTGAATTGAGGCTGATAAATATCCCTTCTATAATCAATATCATTATCAACGTGATTATCTCTTTTCTTCTAATTTGTATCCCACTCCTTTCACAGTTTTTATACATTCAGACAATTCAGGTATTTTATCTCTTAATTTTGATATATACACATCAACAGTTCTATCCCCTGTGTAATAATTGCTGTTCCAGACTTTGTCCAATATTCTTTCTCTTGTAATAACTAAATCTTTATTTTTAACAAGAAGAAGCAAAAGATCATACTCTTTTTTTGAAAGCTCCACCTCTTCTCCATTAGCTATCACTATATGTCTGCTTTCATCAATTTCTATATCCTTAAATCTATATCTTTCATTTTTAATTTCTCTATCTGTTGTTTTAAGAAATTTTTTTATTCTCAAAACAAGTTCTCTGGGATCAAAAGGTTTTTTCATATAATCATCTGCACCTATCTCAAGTCCATCTAATACATCTTCTATTTCTGTTTTTGCAGTAAGCATTATTATCACTGGCTCTCCATATTCAGAAGATATATCCCTCACAATTTTTGTGAAATTTTTTCCATCTAAATTAGGCAGCATCAAATCAAGAACAACCAACTCATTTTTATTTTCCTTAAGTAGTTTCAATCCTTCCAATCCATCAGAGGCTCTATCTACTTCATATCCTTCTTTTATTAGAAAATATGTTATTAATTCCTGTATCTCTTTATCATCTTCTACAACCAGAATTCTCATCTGAGTCCCCCTGTTTTATTTTTTATTTTTATTTTAATTATATCATAAAAAAGCCCACTTAAAAATCTCCTTTAAGTGAGCTTTGATAATAATCCCATTTTTCAGTCAATGCTATTTTACAGGTACAAATCCTTCATTTTTGATTATTTCTTGTCCCTTTGGAGATACTGCATAATCAACTAGCTCCTTAACAACTCCTTCTCTAGCACTGTCTGCATACCAGAAAACTTCTCTAGCTATTGGATATGTTTTATTTAATACATTTTCTGGAGTAGCTGCTACTCCATCTACTGTTACAGCTTCTACTGATGAATCCATATATCCCATACCTATGTAACCTATTGCATATTTATTAGCTTTTATTTCCTGTTTTATCGCTTCATTAGAAGGCATATATAGAGTTTTAGCCCCATACTCTTGAGTTCCTTTAGAGTTTCCTTCTCTGATTATATGCTCCTTAAAGAATTCATGTGTTCCTGATGAAGAATCTCTTGATAAAACAACTATTTCTGCATCATCTCCACCTAATTCCTTCCAGTTAGTAATTTCTCCTCTAAATACTTTTCCTAGAGTTTTATCATCAATATCTTTTATTGGATTTGTCTTATTAGCTATTATTGTAATTCCATCAAATCCAACTACAATTTCTTCTACATTTATTCCTTTAGCTTTAGCCTGTTCAATCTCTTTGTCCTTAATATTTCTTGATGCCATTGCTATATCAGTAGTTTTATTTATTAATGCTGATATTCCTACTCCTGATCCTCCACCAGTTACTGCTATTCTTGCACCTTTGTTCTCGCTCATAAATTTTTCAGCTATGGCTTGAGATGCATTCAATATAGTATCAGAACCTTTTACTTGAACAACACCTGATTTTGCCTCAGCTCTTTGCCCTAATCCTATCCCTCCCATAACTATCAATGCTGCTATTAACCCTTTTTTTAAAAAATTTTTTCTCATAGTTTTACCTCCTTGGTATATCTTAAATTAATTTTTTTCATCTTTACAATCCAACTATATATCTCTTTTGTTAATCGATTATTAAATTACTGTAAAATTACTGTAAAATTTTTTTTACATCATTTTTACATTGGTTTAATATTCATTTTACATAATGGCTTTAAGATTATTATAAATAGATAATATTAAATACATAAATGTTTATAAATTCTTTATTCATATAGGAGGTATCATGTTTTCTGTAAGAAAGGTTAAAGATTCAAGTATGAAATATACCTTATTTGGAATAGGAATATCAAATATAATAATCATATTCCTTATTTTTCTTTTTATATTTTTAAATGGAGTAAAATTTTTTAAACATTATTCCTTATTAGAATTTCTCTTTGGAACAAGATGGATATCACTTTCAGAATTTTATGGATTACTGCCATTATTAGCAGGGTCTTTCTGGGTGACAATTGTTGCTTTGTTTATTTCTATTCCAGTAGGTATTTCTACAGCAGTTTATATATCAGAATATGCTTCTCCTAAAGCAAGAAGTATATTAAAAATTACTATTGAAACAATGTCTGCTATACCATCAGTAGTTCTTGGATTCATAGGATTATATGTTCTGTCTGGTCCTATAAAAAATCTGTTTAATTTAAATAGTGGATTAACAGCTCTAACTGGAGGAATAATGCTTGCTTTTATGGCAATTCCTACAATAGTAAGCATTGCAGATGATTCATTAAATGCTCTTGATAAATCATACAAAGAAGCCTCACTTGCTCTTGGAGCCAATAAAATTGAAACCATATTTAATATTCTTCTTCCAGCTGCTTTTCCAGGTATATTTGCTGGAATAATGCTGGGATTTGGAAGAATAATAGGAGAAACCCTAACAGTTTTAATGATTACTGGAAATTCTCCAATACTTGCACTTTCTCCTCTTTCTCCAGTAAGAACTCTTACAGCTACCATTGCAGCTGAAATGGGAGAAGTAGTTCAAGGAAGTACTCACTATTATGCTTTATTTGCAATAGGTATTATCCTGTTTCTAATAAGTTTTGTAACTAACAGTATCGCAGATAATTTTATACAAAAATCTAGAAAAATGAATTAATAACAGAGGAGAAAATCATGCTTATAATAAAAAAAAGAGGAGAAAAAATATTTGAAAATGTAATAAAAGCAGTTGGAATAATTTCCATACTTCCTGTATTCCTAATCATTGGTTACATTATATACAAAGGTCTTCCTGCTATTTCATGGGAATTTCTTACTGAAATGCCTAAAAACGGAATGAGAGAAGGAGGAATATTTCCTGCCATTATAGGGACAATCTATTTGACTATTGGTACTATTGTTGTTTCAGTTCCATTTGGTATATTTACTGGAATATATCTTGTAGAATATGCAAAAGATAATCTCCTTACGAGAATAATAAATCTTACCATCATCAACCTTGCAGGGATACCAAGTATAATATATGGACTTTTTGGAATGGCTCTTTTCGTAATATTTTTGGGATTTGATGTTTCAATAGTATCTGGTTCTCTTACTTTGGGAATAATGTGTCTTCCTGTAATTATTACTTCTACAAGAGAATCTTTGCTGGCTATACCAAATCATTTAAGAGAGGTTTCTCTAGCTCTTGGAGCTACAAAATGGGAAACTATAACCAAAGTGGTTCTTCCAGCTGCACTTCCGGGAATTCTTACTGGAGTTATCCTGAGTATATCAAGAGCTGCTGGTGAAACGGCTCCAATAATGTTTACTGCAGTAGCATTCTATCTCCCATTTCTCCCAGAAACACCTTGGGATCAGGTAATGGCTCTTCCGTATCATTTATATGTAATATCTACACAAGTTCCTAATATGCCCATAAGCTATATGAATGGTACTCTTTTCGTTCTTGTGGTAATAACTATCAGCTTCAATCTCATTGGAGCTGTAATCAGACAAAAATTTAATAATAAATAATTAGCAAATAATATTTATGCAATCCATAAACTTAGGAGGAAAAATATAATATGAGTAATGAGCATATCAGAATATTGGTGAAAAACTTCAATTTCTATTATGGTAGTTTCCAAGCTTTAAAAAATATAAATATGGAAGTTAAAAGAAACAAAGTAACTGCTTTAATAGGTCCATCAGGGTGTGGTAAATCAACTTTTTTAAGATCAATAAATAGAATGAACGACCTTATTACAGGTGCAAAATATGAAGGGGAAATATTATTTGACGGAAAAAATATTTTTGGTAAAGATTATGATATTGTTGAACTTAGAAAAAATATTGGAATGGTATTCCAAAAACCAAATCCTTTCCCTAAAACAATATATGAAAATCTTGTGTATGCCCCAAAACTTCATGGAGAAAAAGATAAAGATAAACTTGAAGAGATAGTTGAAAACTCTTTAAAGTCTGTTGCTCTATGGAACGAGGTAAAAGATAAGCTTCATCAGTCTTCTCTTGGTCTTTCAGGTGGGCAGCAGCAGAGATTGTGTATAGCCAGAGCTATATCAGTAAGTCCTGAAATACTATTGATGGACGAGCCTACATCAGCTCTTGATCCAATTTCTACAGCTAAAATAGAAGAACTTATAAGACAATTGGAAAAACAATACAGTATAATTATTGTTACACACAATATGCAGCAGGCATCTAGAATATCAGAGTATACAGGATTTTTCTATCAAGGTGTATTAGAAGAATTTGACAGAACAGAAATAATATTCACAGCTCCAAATAATAAAAAAACAGAAGACTATATTACAGGAAAATTTGGATAAGATATTTTCTGACTCTAAATTTTTATTTTTCTATCATACATAAATCTAAACAGGAGGAATAAAATGAAAAATTTGCAAGAAAGTCTTGAAGGACTTAATCAGCATTACCTAGAACTTCTAAAAAATCTTAATAGAGTATTAGATGTAAATATAGAGATGTTATATAATCAAAAATTAGATTCTGCTCTATATGGGGAATGTGTAGTTGTAGAAGATGTTATAAATGCTTTTGAAGTAAAATTGAAAGAGGATTCTATCATTTCAATAGCTAGATTTCAACCTGCTGCTGGAAATTTAAGACTTTTGATTATGCTTATCAACAGCGCTCGTCTTTTGGAAAGAATGGGTGATCTTCTCAAAGCTAACTTTAAAATTATCAAAGATATTGAAAAAACTTCTCCACAAGTATCAAAGTATTTAAAAGAAATTCTTTACCCAATGGTAGTAAAAATTAAAGTTATTTATGAAACTTACATTTCAGCCTTCATAAATAGTGATGAAAAAGCACTCTATCTGCTTCTTACAAAAGATGAAGAAATTGATGAAATAGCTGAAAAAAATATGAAAATTCTTATGGATTTGATGAAAGCTTCTCCTGACAATGTAGAAGGTGGAACTTATTTAGTCCTTTTAAATAAAAAATATGAAAGATTCTCAGATCATGTGATGCATTTAGTTGTTGATCTTGTTTATATTCTAAAAGGAGAAAACCTCAGAAAACTTGAACTTCTTGAAGAAAAGAAAATAAAAAAATAAAAAATCATTGACAATTATATTTTCATATGATATACCTAAAACAACAAGAAATAAAAAAGGGGGAAGTTCAGAATGTTATTTAACAAGCTAAGGATAAGGAACAGGAAAAACAATAAAAATATTGAATACCTTGTTTTCTTTGTCTGCTAAATGACATTATGGCTTTTTGATGAATAAATTTCAGATCATATCTTGATTTTTTTAAAGATTTGAGTTTATATTATTTTATATAACTCATGATCATATTTTTTTAATCAATGTCAGTGTAGCATTCAGATGTTATACTGACTTTTTATTTTACAAAAAATTATATAAATATAAAATATCAATGGAGGGAAAAATGGAAAATATGACAGCAAAACTTTCAAAACTTTTTTCAAAATATGCAGAGGAATTTAAAGAGTTAAATGAATATCTATACAATAATCCAGAGTTGGGGTTACAGGAGTTTAAAGCCTGTGCAGCTCATACTGAAATGCTTAAAAAACACGGATTTACAGTTGAAACAAACTTTGCAGGACTTCCTACATCTTTTATTGGAAAATACAGCACTGGTAAACCTGGACCAAAAGTAGCTATTCTTGCAGAATATGATGCTCTGCCTGGAATTGGACATGGTTGTGGGCACAACATATTCGGAGTTACAAGTGTAGCTGCTGGTATTCTTACTAAAGAAATAATGGGTGATGTTGCTGGAGAAATAATGGTAATTGGTACTCCTGCTGAGGAAACTAATGGTGCTAAAGTTCAAATGGCTGCTCTTGGTGTCTTTAATGATATTGATGTAGCTATGGCTGCCCATCCTACTGGTGAAGCTCATCATAGAAGTGGAACTTCTCAAGCTATGGAGGCTATTCAGTTTACTTTCAAAGGAAAAACTGCTCATGCTGCTGGAGCTCCTCATGAAGGTATAAATGCTTTAGATGGAGTATTAATTTTATTCAATTCCATTAATGCTCTTAGACAGCAAACTTTAGAAACTGCTAGAATACATGGAATTATTACAAATGGAGGAAAAGCAGCTAATATAATACCTGATTTGGCAGTAGCTAATTTTTATGTAAGAGCAAAAACATTAGATTATTTAAAAGGACTTGTAGAAAGAGTTAAAAATTGTGCTAAAGGTGCTGCTCTTGCCAGTGGAACTACTTTGGAAATGATGAACTATGAAACTAGTTTTGCTGATTTAGTTACTAATGAAAAACTTTCTGCTGCTTATGAAAAGAATTTAAAATCTTTAGGTGTTACTGATATCAGAAGCAAAGAATCTGGTGGTTCTACAGATATGGGAGATGTAAGTCATTGTTGTCCTGCTATACACCCATATTTTCCACTTACTACAGCACACCTTACTGGACATAGTGTAGAATTCGCAAGTGCTTCCATAGCCCCTGAAGCTTACAAAGGAATGGAAGAAGCTGCTATATCAATGGCACTTACAGCTATGGATATCTTTACTGATGCTGAATTATTAAAAGAAATAAAAGATGAATTCAATAGAAATGTTAAAAAAATATAAAGAATAAAATTTAGATGTGACAAACTTGGAGGAAAATTTATGAAAAAACTTATATTATTATTAATGATAATTTTATCAACACTTTCATTTGCTGCTAAAAAACTTTATGTTGGAACTAATGCAGAATTTAAACCTTATGAATATCTTGAAGGAGATAAAATCACTGGATTTGATATTGATTTTATGAATGCTATTGGAAAAGAAATAGGATATGAAGTTCAATGGGTTAATATGGGATTTGATGGACTGCTTCCTGCTCTTCAAATGAATAAAGTAGATGCCGTTATTGCTGGTATGTCACAAACTCCTGAAAGACAAAAAGCTGTTGATTTTTCAATGCCATATATGTTTACAAAATCTGAGCACTATGTTATAGTCAATGAAAACAGCCCTATTGTCAAAAAAGAGGAGTTAAAAGATAAAAAAGTAGGAGTTCAGATTGGAACTATTCAGGAAGAATTTACCATTGCATTAGGTGGAATACCTCAAATATATAATGCATGGACTGGTGCTTTAATGGATCTTCAACAAGATAAAATATCTGCTGTTATCATTGCTGATGTATCTGGAAATGCATATCTTGCAAATATGAAAGGACTTAAAAAAGTTGATGTTGTAATAGATAATCAACCTGGTGCTTCTATAGCATTTAGAAAAGGTGAAACTGAACTTGTAAAATCTGTAAATGAAGCTATCTTAAAATTAAGAGATGATGGAACTTATCTTCAATTATTGGAAAAATATTTTCCAGAAAGAGCTGAAGATTTTAAAAAAGCATTCAAAAAATAGGAGGATAACAAATGAAAAAACTTATATTAATATTTACATTATTTTTATCAACACTTTCTTTTGCAGCTAAAAAACTTTATGTAGGTACTAATGCTGAATTTAAGCCTTATGAATATCTTGAAGATGGTAAAATGATTGGATTCGATATTGGAGTTATGAATGAACTTGGAAAAAAATTGGGATATGAAATAGAATGGGTAAATATGTCTTTTGATGGACTGCTTCCTGCTCTTCAAATGAAAAAAATTGATGCTGTTATTGCTGGTATGTCACAAACTCCTGAAAGACAAAAAGCTGTTTCTTTTTCTATACCATATATTTTCTTTACTTCTGAACATTATGTTATAGTTAATGAAAACAGTACTTTTAAAACAAAGGAAGATTTAAAAGGAAAAACTGCTGGAGTTCAAATGGGAAGTATGCAGGAACAGTTTGCTATAAATAATGGTAGTATTCCTAAATTGTATAATACTTTTACAAATGCCCTTATGGATCTTCAAAATGGAAAAGTAGATTGTGTAATTATTGCAGATAACTCTGGAAAAGAATATCTTAAAACTATGGATAAAATTAAAAAAATAGATGCTATTATTGATCCTAAGCCAGGGGCTTCTATAGCTTTTAGAAAATCTGATAAGGAACTTGCAGAAAAATTTAGCAATGCTATAGTAGAATTAAAGACTACTAAAGAGTATTCCGATCTTGTTGAAAAATATTTTCCTGAAAGATTTGAAGATTTTAAAGCGCAAAATTTGACAAAATAGGTTATAATATAATTATTGATACGCCTTATTCTAATTTTTGCTATCATATAAAAAACCCCTCAGCCCTAACTGAGGGGTTTTTTATTTACTCTATATCTAATAAAGTTTTTTATTACTCACTATTTCCATTTCTATATACCTACTCATATATTTTCAACTATTGTTTCTTCTTATAATATTATCTTTTTTCTCATATGCTTTCTTCTAAATTATTTTCAAATAATAAAAAGGGAGTGACTTATAAGCAGCATCTCTCTTAGTCACTCTTACTTTATTAATAATCTCCTCTTAGAAAAAATGCTCTCATAGCCTTCTCTCCAGCAAATTCCAACAATTCTTTTACATCATGAATAGCTCTTTCAAGCTTCATAGGTTCATTAATTATATCCATTACTAAATCTATTCCATTAGCATAAATATCATCAAGATTTCTAGTTGAACTTCCAACTATTGCAATAACAGGAATATTATACTTTTTAGCCATTTTTGCAATGCCCACTGGAGCTTTTCCATTGACAGATTGATTATCAATTCTTCCTTCTCCAGTAATTACAAGATCTGCATCTTTTATTAAATTCTCAAGTTCTATAAGTTCCATTATTTTGACAATACCCTCTTTAAATTCTGCTCCACATATACTTAAAAGTGCATATCCAAGTCCCCCAGCAGCACCACTTCCAGGTTTTTCAGAAAAATTTTTTCCAACAGTATTATCAATAATATTTCCATAGTTTTCAAGAATTTTATCAAGAATTTTTACATCTTGAGGTGTTGCTCCTTTTTGAGGTCCATATATATATGAAGCCCCATTTATCCCATAAAGAGGATTAGATACATCTGACAATACTGTTATTTGAGCTTCTAATATCTTTGGATCTAATTCTGAAATATCCACCTTTACTATATTTTTTAATTCTTCTGGTGTATAACCTATTCTTTCCCCATTTAAATTATAAAATTTTACTCCTAATGATGAGAGCATTCCTGCTCCTCCATCATTAGTTGCACTTCCCCCTAAGCCTATATAGATATCTCTTATCCCCATGTCTAATATAGCTTTCAGCATTTCTCCTACACCATATGTGTTTGCTTTATATGGATTTAAATTTTCACGTTTTACCAAATTCAATCCAGAAGATTCAGCCATTTCAAGAACAGCAGTATTTCCTCGTATTACCCCAAATCTTGCTTTAACTTTATCTCCAAAAGGTCCAGATACTTCCACAAATTTATATTCCCCATTGACAGCTTCAACAATGGCTTCTACTGTTCCCTCTCCACCATCTGCAATAGAAACTTTTTTTGTAACAATATTACTTCTACCAAATTTCTTTATTCCTTTTTCAATACTTTCTGCAACTTCTTTTGAAGATGCACTTCCCTTAAAAGAATCAACTGCTATAACTACTTTTATCTCTTTCATAAATTACCTCTTTATTTAACCAGCTTCTGTTATTTTTCCTGCCATAAAAGCCACAACTGCAAATGAAACACTTAGTTTCATAAACTTCCTTACATCATTTTAACAATATTCTTAATTAAATTTCACTTCTATTTTTACTTCTAATATTTAATATTATTTTTTCTCTATAACATATTTTAAAATTATCTACTTTAATAATAAATATTCTATAGATTAATTCTCCTAATAATTATTGCACAATTTGCCCATTTAGCTTTATTGATATAATGATACCATTTTTTTATCTAATATTCTATGTTATACAAAACATTATTTTTCTTATTTTTTGTCTTTTTATTGTTATATGTAACAATAAAATCTTTTAACTTATTCAATTTCAATGATATAATTAAATAAATTAAAGTTGCATAAAAAAAATTATTCTATAGTATCTTAATGAAATATGTCGTAAAATCTTAGCAGAAGAACCATAATTCCATCTCATCTATAGATTATTATATAAATAGCAATTATTTGTAAAGAATAAAAAAATAAAACATTATAGACATTGAATTTTATCTTAAAATAAAAAATTAACAAATAAGGAGATTAAAAATGAATATATCAGTAAGTCTGGCAACTAATATCCTAAATAAAATGAAAGAAATAATTCATCAGGACCTAAATTATATAGATAAAAGTGGAATTATTATAGCCAGTACTGCTCCAGACAGAACTGGTACTTTTCATGCTGCTGGTCTAAAATCTATTAAAGAAAAAACTCCTATTATTATCAACAGTGATGATGAATTTCATGGAAGCAGAAAAGGAATCAATATGCCTATTTATTTTAATGATACAATTGTGGGAGCGATAGGAATTTCAGGAGATAAAAATGAAGTAGAAAAATATGGTGAAATTATAAAAATGATGACTGAAATTCTTATAAAAGAAGCCTGGATAAAGGACTCAGACATAAGAGCAAAAGAAATTAACAGAACTTTTATAGAGCGTATTGTCTTAGGATATGATTATGATTTTTTTCCAACAACAGACTTTACATTTCCATATGCTGTAGTAGTTGGAAAGCTCAATAAAAATAATAGTTTTCTAGTAAATGATAAAATTTATGATATTTTAAAAAATTCACTTTCACATAATAAAAATAATATATATACCATTTCAAGAAATGAGATAATTATCCTGTATCATTTTTATAAAGATGAAAATATATCTAAAACAATATTTCAACTGCAAGAAAAACTTTTAGAAAAAACAAAGTTGGATTTTAGATTTGGAATAGGTACAAAAGCTTTTGAATATGGCTCTTTAAAAGAATCATATAAAGCTGCAAAGGAAATTTTAAATTTCATGATTAAATTTTCTATAAAAAAATCTGTTTCTGAATATGAAAAAATGGATTTAGAATTTATCTTTTTAAATCTAAAAAAATCAGATATAGAGAATTTTACTAATAGAATATTAAAAAATTTCACACCAAAAGAGATAGAAGAGTTTTCTCTTTTAATGAATTCTTATGAAGAAAATAATGGAAGTATTCTTCACACTTCTGAAGCTCTTTTTATGCATAAAAATACACTTCAATATAAATTAAATAAAATAAAACAGCTAAGTGGATATGATCCCCGACATCTTAAAGATTTTATTGTTTTAAGTCTGGCTTTTAAACTTCAAAGAAATATTTAACATTAAAGAGATAGAAATAAATATTTTTTAATGTGATTGATTAAATTTTCCCAATGATTTCTATATTTTCCATCCAGCACCAATCACATAATTTATAGGATAAACAAAAAAAGAAGTTGATTAAAAGTAAATAAGTTTTTGAAATTTGGAAATTAGAAGAATTTATGTGATTGATGAAGCAAGTAAAACTTAAAAAATGGTGCTGTCTGAGTGAAACAAGTTTCCAGTAATTAAGCAGTTAGAATTTTAACTGCTATAATTGGAACTGTTGTAATCTTTTATCTATTTTTCTATGTTTTATGAGCAAAATCAATAATAAATACTTCTACTGGAAAATTTCAAAGACTGTATTTCTATTTAATAATCAACTTCTTTTTATTTTAATTATTTATTTCTATTTCCAATATAATCAGCTAACTCTAAAAGAATATTACTTTTCTCTACACCAAATTTCTCTGCAACTATCATTTTAGCTTCAGCTATTGTTTCTTTTAAAAGAGTTTTGCTTTCTGCCATTCCTATCAATGATGGATATGTTGATTTTCCAAGTTCAATATCGCTGCCTACTGGTTTACCAAGAGTTGAAAAATCTCCTTCTATATCGAGAATATCATCTTTTATTTGAAATGCAAGTCCTATAAGTTCAGAAAATTTTACAAGAACTTCTCTTTCTTCTCTGTCTGCATCTCCTATTATACAAGCTAATTCTACAGGAAGTTTCATCAATTTACCTGTCTTATTAGAATGCATATATTTTAAAGTTTCTAAATCAATTTTTTTACCTTCACTTGCTATATCCACCATCTGTCCACCAATCATACCATTTATACCAGCATAACTTGATGTTAATCTGACGATTTCAACTATTTTTTCAGCTGGGAGATGTTTATTTTTTTCTGTAAGTATGTAGAATGAATGTGTTAGAAGAGCATCTCCTATTAATATACCTTCTGCTTCCCCAAACTTTTTATGAGTAGTAAGTTTGCCTCTTCTATAATCATCATTATCAAGAGCTGGAAGATCATCATGTACCAATGAATATGAATGTATCATTTCAATAGCTGCAGCTGAGGCAATTCCTTTTTCTTTATCACAATCAAGTATATCAAGTACCATAAAAAGTAAAATAGGTCTTAATCTTTTACCACCGTTTAAAACTGCATACTTCATTCCTTCAGCTATAACCTCTGGATAATTAAGTTCGTTTAAATATATATCTAAATTTGATTCTATTAACTTTTTGCTATTATCCAAATAATTTTTAAAAAACATCTTAAACCTCCTCAACTAGAATATTGTTGCTCTCTTCTGTAACTTTCAAAATTTTTCCTTCTGCTTTATTTAATAAATCTGAAGACTTTTTTAAAAGTTTCATAGCATTTTCATATTCTTTTATAGATTCAGTCAATGTAAGTTCGCCATTTTCAAGTTTTTCTATTATTTCATCTACTTCCAAAAGATTATCTTCAAAACTTCCGCTTCTCTTTACCATCTTATCACCCCAGAAATTTTCTAATTAAAACTATCTTGTATAAAAAGTTATACATTTTTTACCATATTTTCTCTCATCAGCTTTTTTAAATTCACCTATTTCATCTTCAAGCTCTTCAAAAACATGATGTTCACTGATAATAAGTCCACCCTCTGCAAGTATTTTATTTTTTTCTATTGCTTTTATTACTTTTGTACATACTTCTTCTTTATAGGGAGGATCCATAAATATTATATCAAATTTTTCACCTTTTCTCCCTAAAATTTCAACTGCTCTTAAAACATCATTCTTATATGCTCTGCACCTATCTTCATATCCAAGACTATTCACATTTTCTATTATATATTTTAGAGCTTCAGTGTCTTTTTCTATCATTACTGCTCTTTTTGCCCCTCTACTCAAAGCCTCAAGAGATATACTTCCACTTCCACTGAAAAGATCCAAAAATACACTATCAGGTACATATGGAGCTATGATAGAAAAAAGAGATTCTTTCATGCTTCCTAAAGTAGGTCTTGTATCTGTCCCTTTTCTGCTTTTTATTCTTTTATTTTTTGCATCACCTGCAATTATTTTCATCTATATCAACTCCTAATAGATAAACATAGCATCTCCGAAACTAAAGAAATGATACTCTTCCTTTACAGCTATATCGTATACTTTTAGCATAAATTCTCTTGAAGAAAGTGCTGAAACAAGCATCAGAAGTGTTGATTTAGGAAGATGGAAATTAGTAATAAGAGCATCTATCACCTTGAATTTATATCCAGGATAAATAAATATCTCTGTACTTCCTTTTTGAGCTTTTACCATTCCATTTTCATCTACAGCAGACTCAAGTGCCCTTGTACTTGTAGTTCCTACTGAAATTATTCTTCTTCCATTTCTTTTTCCTTCATTAATTATATCAGCTGCTTCTTGAGGTATTTCAAATACTTCTTCATGCATTTTATGCTCCAATACATTTTCAGTCTGTACAGGTCTGAATGTTCCCAAACCTACTTCTAAAAATATATCTACTATCTTTATCCCTTTTTTTTCTATTTTTTCTAAAAGTTCTTTTGTAAAATGAAGTCCAGCTGTTGGTGCTGCAACAGATTCCCCCTTGATAGCATAGACAGTCTGATATCTGTCTTTTTCTTTCAATGCTTCCACTATATATGGAGGAAGAGGCATTTTACCTAATCTATCCAAAACTTCTTCAAAAGCTCCCTCATATGTAAATTTTATAATTCTGTTTCCATCATCTTTTATCTCTAAAAGTTCCCCTATAAGCTCATTTCCATGTCCAATAAAAAGTTTTTGTCCTATTTTTAATTTTTTAGCTGGTTTTAAAAGACATTCCCATGTATCAAGATCTATTCTTTTTATGAGAAGTATCTCCAGCACTCCACCAGTTTCTTTATGACCAAAAAGTCTTGCAGGTATAACTTTTGTAGAATTTCTTACTAGAATATCCCCTTCATTCAGATAATCAATTATCTCATAAAACTTTTTATGTTCTATGCTTTCATTTTTTCTATTTACCAGCATAAGTCTTGCATGATCTCTAGGCTCTCTAGGCTGCTGACCTATTAATTCCTCTGGCAGATTATAATCATAATCACTTAATAATGTAGACACTATTTGTCACCACTCTTCTTTCCTATAACTACTCTATCTATTCCACCATAATCTTTTACTATAGCAAAAATATCAAATCCATTTTCTTCCATTAACTCTTTAACTGTTTCAGCTTGGTTATACCCTACTTCAAAAGCTAAAAATCCTCCTTTATTCAAATAATCAGAAGCCTCTTTAGATATTTTTGAATAAAAGTAGTACCCATTTCCATTATCTGTAAGAGCTGATGAAGGCTCATATTTCAACACCTCTGGCATTAATTTATTATATTCTTCCAATGGTATATATGGAGGATTTGAAATTATAAAATCAAACTTCATATCCTTAAATGATGAAAACACATCTGATTTCATAAATTTTACATTTTCTGCCTTATTCATTTCTCTGTTTGCTTCAGCCACTTCTAAGGCCCCTTCACTTATATCAGCTCCAATTATAACGCTGTTAGGGCATTCTTTTCCTAAAGTTACTGCTATTGCTCCACTTCCAGTTCCTATATCTAAAACTTTAGGATTTTCAAGTTCATTTAAAATAAATTTACATTGTTCTACTAATATTTCAGTATCACTTCTCGGTATGAGTACTCTTTCATCTACTTTGAAAGGATATCCATAAAACTCCCATTCTCCAAGAAGATATTGAAGAGGCTTTCTATTTTTACCTCTAAGTATCAAGTATTCTCTTATTTTTTCTTTATCTTTTTCCTCTATTTTCTTATTAAAATTTAAAGTTAATGTCAATCTATTTACACCTAATATATAGGCAAATATGTATTCAGCATCTAGTTTTGGACTGGCTACCCCATATTTTTTCAGATATTCTGCTGACTTATTTAAAAGCTCCAAATTTTCCTCTTTATAACTTACAGTTTCAACTTTGATATCCTTACTTTTTAAAAGTTCATCAAATCCTATTCTTTTTCTAGCCATTTCTTTAAGATATGTTTTTACTTTTTCTTTCTGTTCAGAAGAAAGCTCCATATCAAAATAGGCGTATAATGTTATTCTATCCAGCTTTAAAACATTAGATATAACCTTCTCGCTTTCAAGACGAGGTTTTGAAAAAGAGTATTTTTGCAAATACTCTTTTGAAAAATTCAATATCTCCAGTAAATTCATAATTACTCTTCTGAAACACTTGAAAGCATTTCTGCCTGACTGAATGTAATTAATGCATCAATCATTTCATCAAGATCTCCATCTAAGAATGCTTCAAGCTGGTATACTGTAAATTTTATTCTGTGGTCTGTTATTCTTCCTTGTGGAAAATTGTAAGTTCTAATTTTTTCAGATCTATCTCCAGTTCCTACTTGAAGTCTTCTTTCACTTTCCACTTGACTTCTTTGTTTTTCACATTCCATTTCAAAAAGTTTAGAAGCTAGATGTTTCATTGCTTTTTCTCTATTTTTAAGCTGTGATCTTTCATCTTGACATTGAACAATGATACCAGTAGGTAGGTGAGTAATTCTAACTGCTGAGTCAGTCATATTTACGTGCTGTCCTCCAGCTCCTCCTGATCTGTATGTATCTATTTTAAGATCTCTTGGATCAATTTTTACTTCTTTTACATCTTCTACTTCTGGAAGTACAGCTACAGTAGCAGTAGAAGTATGTACTCTTCCAGCAGATTCAGTTTCAGGAACTCTCTGTACTCTATGTACTCCTGATTCAAATTTTAATCTAGAATAAGCTCCAAATCCATTTATACTGAATACTACTTCTTTTATTCCACCTATACCCATTTCTTGCTTTTCAATTATTTCTATTTTCCATTTTTTTCTTTCAGCATATCTTGAATACATTCTAAATAAATTTCCAGCAAAAAGGGCAGCTTCATCTCCTCCAGCTCCACCTCTTATTTCGATGATAACATTTTTATCATCATTTTCATCTTTAGGAAGTAAAAGCACTTTTAATTCTTTTTCAAGTTCTGGAATAGATTCTTCAAGTTCCTTTAACTCTTCATGCATCATCTCTTTCATTTCTTGATCTTTTTCAGTCTTAAGATTTTCTTTAATAAAGTCAAAATCTTCTATAACTCTTTTATATTCTTTATATTTTTCAACTATTGGAGTTATGTCACTTAATGATTTATTACATTCCATCATTTTCTTAGGGTCTGCCAGTACCTCTGGGGAACCAAGCAGTTCATTTAATTCATCGAATCTTTTTACTACTTCTTCTAATTTTCCGAACACTATTTCTCATCTCCTTCTTCACACTATAACTTTATAATTATATCATAAACATATAAAAAAATCAATTTTCCTTAGACTGTAACATAAAAAAGGACTGATTCTTTCTCAGTCCATCAATTTTTATCTAATTATTATTCGGGAAAATATCTTTTGTTGTTTCTTCATCATCATCATATTGAAATCTTACTACATCTCCATTATTTTTGTAGAATATTCTTTCCTTTATTCTTCCATTTTCATAAAACTTGAAAGCTACTCCGGTTTTTTTCCCGTCATTAAAATGTCCCAATTCTTGAAGTTTAGAATTTTCATCAAAAATTATGTAGTTTCCTTCTTCTTTATCATCTTTATATACAACTCGATATTTTAACTGTCCATTTTCATAAAAATAGAAATATTCTCCATTTTTTTTGTCATCTTTATATGAAATTTTTTCTTTCATATTTCCATTTTTATAAAATATAAACCAGTCCCCTAATTTTTTATTATTCTTATAAGTTCCTTTCTCATATATTTTTCCATCTGAATAATATGAAAAATATTCTCCTGTGGTTTTATCCCACGAAACATCATAAACTTCTTTTCCAAAAACAACGCTGCTCATAACAAATGTAACTGCAATGAGTATCGCACACATAATCCTTTTCACTGAATACACCTCATTTATTCTATCTATTTGTTGTTTATCAGCCTTTGTTCATCATTTATTCTTCTAATAGCTATATCTCTAGCTTTCATATATTGTTCCTGAGTTATATATTTCTGCATTTCTATTTGACTTCTTATTCTGTCTTTTAATATAGAAGCTTCTATTTGACCCATTTTATCAAAAAGTTTATCTATTTGTTCAAGATTACTCTCTGGTCCTTCTAACACATATTTATTTACTTCTAATTCAAGTTGTTTTTTTTCTAATAGTAACATTTTATAATTTGTACTTACTTTTCCTACCATTCCTTTTGCTTTTTCTATATTTTCTTGAGAAACTCCAACTTTTCTAAAATCTTCATCAGATACAATCCCTAATCCATCATTATTGGCAAATACTAGGGAAGAAAAGATAACTACAAATACGCTGCTTAAAAATTTCCTCATTCCTGTCCTCCACTAAATTTGTACTTCTAATCCAAATAAATCATCTGTGTTTAAATCTATTTTTTTATCATCAAAAATTGAATTGTTAAAAATATGATCCAAAGTGATGTCTTCCTTTATAGCTTTACTATCAGCAAAACTTCTATTAATTACATACTTATCCATACCTGCCATAGGTACTTCTTTGAAAAGCATTTGATAAGTAGAACTTGTAAAAATCCCTAATACAAATAAAGATAATGAAAATACTCCCCTTCTCTTATTCTTCCTTTTCTCCTCTTCTAAAAGAGTTTTATATATATTAGCTCTTACTCTTTCTTTAGGTGTCATACTAATTTCCTCCCATATCTTTAATAGCTTTATAATATACCGATTTCACTGTGGATATATTCATATCCTTCATCTCAGCTATTTCCTTAAGCTTATAACCATATATGTCTTTTAAAACCACTATCTCCCGTTCCTGAAGAGAAAGTTCTTTTAACCGTTCCTCTAATATAAGAGGCGTGTCTACATCAGAGTTACATTCAAGAGCAAGTATCTCTTCATTTATATCAAGCTCTACTTTCCTTTTCCTAAAAAAATCATATATCTTGTTAATTGCTATTTTGTATATCCAAGTATAAATATTACTGTCAGCTCTAAATTTTTTCAAATTCTTATAAACACTCATAAAGACCTCCTGAGATATATCCTCGGCATCTTCAGGATTCTTTACCACACCTAATATTTTGTAATATATCCTATCAAAATACTGTTCAAAAATCTCATCAAAGTCCATTATATTTTTATCCCTCACAAACTGTTATATTTATTTAGACGATATAAGTTGGAAAAAAGTTTAGTTTTAAAAAGATTTTTTACTATTTATTCTTCCACCTACACTTATTTCAAATTTATTCCCTACTAAATCTACTACTGTATCATCTTGAACATTTATTATCTTTGTTGTAGTCATATTTCTTTCTAAATGACTTCTTCCTCCTCCATTGCCATTATCTCCTTTTCCTCTTTTAAAAGAAAAATCCATAATTCCTCTTATCATTGGTGTTTCAGTATATGAAAGTCTATATTCTCCAGGTTCTACATAATAAGGCACTCCTGAATCCAAAAATATATTTCTAACTTCTACACTTTGTATCTCATTTCTATTATAATTGACAATAAGAATTTTTCTTCCCTCTATTTTATCAAGAGATATTTCATGACTGCTTTTTATTGAAGTACACCCTGTTACAATTGTTACAATTAACAGACTAATCAGATATTTTACCTTCATTTTTTTCATCCTCCATTATCAATTTTTTTAATTCCATTAATATTTCAGATTCTTTTACTTTCTTTACAATCTGTCCCTTTTTAAAAAGTACTCCTTCTCCCTTTCCACCAGCTACACCATAATCAGCTTCTCTCGCTTCACCAGGTCCATTTACTACACAACCCATAACAGCTATCTTTATTTTACGGTTTTCCTTTTCAAATTCCTTTTCTACTTTTTTGGCAAGACCAATTAAATCTATTTCAGTTCTTCCACAAGTAGGACAAGAAACAATCTCCACTCCTGCTTCCCTTAGACCTAATACTTTAAGAATTTCTCTAGCTACTTTTATTTCTTCTACTGGATCTTCTGTTAAAGATACTCTTATAGTATCACCAATCCCATCTATAAGAAGAGCTCCTATTCCTATAGATGATTTTACTGTCCCTTGAAATGATGTTCCTGCTTCTGTAACTCCTAAATGAAGAGGATAATCTGTTTTTTGACTAATTTTTCTATATGCTTCTACCATCATTTTTACATTACTTGATTTTAAAGAGATAATTATATCATGAAAATTATTTTTTTCCAACAAACCAATATGATACATTGCACTTTCTACCATAGCATCAGCAGTTGGGCTTCCATATTTTTTTAATATCTCTTTTTCTAATGAGCCTGAATTTACTCCTATTCTTATTGGAATTTTTCTTTCTTTTGCTTTTTGAACTACTTTAGCTACATTTTCATCAGCACCTATATTTCCAGGATTTATTCTAAGTTTATCTATTCCATTTTCCATAGCAGCAATAGCAAGCTTATAATCAAAGTGTATATCAGCAGCTAAAGGGATTGAAACTCTTTTTTTTATCTCTTTTACAGCTTCTGCTGCCTCTATATTATTTATAGTCATTCTTACAAGTTGACACCCTGCAGCTTCTAATCTTTTTATTTGAGCTACTGTTGCTTCTACATCACTTGTTATAGTATTGGTCATAGACTGAATAATAATATCATTATCTCCACCTATTATTATATTCCCTACTCTTACTTCTCTCGTTTTTTTCATTTTTTCATCTCCTAAACAAAGAAGTCCTGTTGATCAACAGGACTTGTCTTATTCTTATTTTCTTGTTAAGTGACTCATAGGATTTTCTGTTTTTCCATTTTTTCTAACTTCAAAATGAAGATGAGGTCCTGTCACTCTTCCAGACATTCCTGTTTTTCCTATTAATTCACCTTTATTAACATTCTGCCCAACTTTTACACCAATTTTATCCAAATGAGCATATCTAGTTTCATAACCATTAGAATGTTTTATTATTATTATTTTTCCATATCCATTCATATATCCAGCATAACTTACTTTTCCACTCTGAGCTGCACGTAAAGGTACATATCTTGCTTTTAAATCTACTCCAGCATGAAATATATATCTCTTTAAAACTGGATGAAATCTACTTCCATATGGGCTATTTACCCCTTTATATTCAACAGGAAATCTAAATCCTGCACTTGCTACTGTTATTCCACCTTTTCCAGAATTAGCTAAAACCCTTATATCTGGATTTTTCAAAAATATATCCTGTCCAACTTTAAGATTTTTTGCGTCTATATCATTATATGCTGTTATATCATCAAGTTTCATTTTAAACTTTGAAGCTATTTTAGATAGGGAATCTCCTTTTTGAACTTTATAGAATATTCCATTCTCAGAAACGATAGTTAATTTTTGCCCTATCTTTAAATTTTTCACTGAAACATTAGGATTATTTGCAAGAAGCATATTCATTGTCATTCCATTTGCTTCAGCTATTTGAGAAATTGTATCTCCCTGTTTAACTATATATTCACTTTTTACAGGTAATTTTTTCTCAGTAGACATAATCTGATTTATAGCAGTTTCTCTAATTCCGTCCTTGTCTGTCCCTGTATTTCCAGTATCTTTTTTATCAAATCCTATTGGCTTATATTCATTGGCAAAATTATACTCCTTCTCAAAAGTATAAAAACTATCATTTAATAGAGTAACTCCACCATTTGTTTCTTCAGTTGTATCATAATAATCTGTAAATTTTTTTAAATCCACCACTTCTTCTTTAAAAGGATTGGCAAACTCTATTCCGAAATAAAAAACAACTGCTAATATTATAAAAACTTTTATTTTAGATTTCATTTTTAGTCTTCCTCTCCCCTTTTTCATAAAATTCTAGAAGCTTCTTATTACTTTCTGTATTAAGTATAGTATCTATAAGCTTTCTTGAAGCTGTTGCTCTATCATATTGTGCTAAATATCTTCTTATGCTCCAAATACTTTCTAATTCATTTTTAGGTATTAAAAGCTCTTCTTTTCTAGTTCCTGAACGTTGGATATCTATAGCTGGGAATATTCTCAATTCAGCTAAATTTCTATCTAAATGTATATCACAATTTCCTGTTGATTTAAATTCTTCATATATGATATCGTCCATTTTACTTCCTGTATCTACAAGAACAGTTGCTATAATAGTAAGGCTTCCTCCCTTTCTTATATTCCTAGCTGTTCCAAAGAAATTTTTAGGATAATATAAAGCTGTAGGGTCAATCCCTCCAGATATCAACTTTCCACTTGATGGAATAACTATATTATATGCTCTTGCAAGTCTTGTAAGAGAATCCATAAGTATTACTATATCTTCTCCATTTTCAACTTTTCTTTTCGCTCTTTCTAATATCATTTCTGTTACTTTTATATGATTTCTTGGATCTTCATCAAATGTTGAGGCAAATACTTGGGCTCCTATTACTGATTCTTTTATGTCTGTAACCTCTTCTGGTCTTTCATCTATCAGAAGTATCCACACTTCTGCTTCTTTATTCTGCTCTATCATTGAGTTTGCTATACTGCTTATGAGCATAGTTTTCCCTGCTTTTGGTGGAGCTATTATCAAAGCTCTCTGACCTTTTCCAATTGGTGCAACAAGGTCTATTATCCTTCCTGAAACATTTTTTCTATCAGTTTCCAGAATAAATCTCTCAGTTGGATAAGCTGGTACAAGATCTTCAAAAGGTACTCTTGACTCAGCAGCTTCTAATGTTCCACTATTTACTAGTAAAACTCTTCTTAAAGCATAGTTTTTTTCATCTCCAGAAGGTTCTCTTACTTCTCCAACTACTATGTCTTCAGTTCTTAATTTAAACTTCCTCACTTGTGAAGCTGATACATAGACATCTTTTTCTACACTTGTATTTCTTAAAAAACCATAACCATCAGGTAATACTTCTAAGCTCCCCCAAGCAATATCCAATCCTTCTTTTTCTTCAATATCTTTTTCTATCAATTCTTTCAGTTCAGATTTTTTTATTCCATTTTTATATTCTATCCCCAACTGTTTTGCTATCTCTTGAAGTTCTTTTAAAAGAAATCTATCCAACTTATCCATATCCACCTCAGTTAATCTTAATCTACAATATCACCATATAAAGTCCATGTTTTACAATCATTTATTTTTACATTTACAAAAGTTCCTTCTAGGGATTTATCTCCTTTGAATAAAACTATTTTATTAGTTGATGTTCTTCCAGTAAGAACATCTTTGTTCTTTTTACTTTCTCCTTCTACTAATATTCTTACTATTTTTCCTCTATAAGTTTCACTTTCTGCTAATGAACAGCTATTTTGAACTTCTATCAGTCTTTGAAGTCTTTCTTTTTTTACTTCTGAATCTATTTGATTATCCATATCTGCTGCTTTTGTTCCTTGTCTTATTGAGTACATAAACATAAATGAATTTTCAAATTGTATTCTTTTTACTACATCTAAAGTATCTAAAAAATCTTCCTCTGTTTCTCCTGGAAATCCAACTATTATATCAGCAGTAAGAGCTACTCCTGGTATTTTTTCTTTTATCTTTTCAGCAAGAGCTATATACTGTTCTTTTGTATATCCTCTGTTCATCATTTTTAAAATCCTTGTAGATCCTGATTGTAATGGAAGATGTAATGATTTTGCTATCTTATCATTTTTAGCTATAACATCTATTACTTCATCAGAAAAATCTCTTGGGTGTGGAGAAATAAATCTTACTAAGAAATCCCCTTCAACTTTACATATTTCTTCTAAAAGTTTTGCAAAGTTATCCCCATTTTTAAAATCTTTCCCATAGGAATTTACATTTTGTCCCAAAAGTATTATTTCCTTATATCCCTTTTCTACATATTGTTTTACATCATGTATTATTTCATCTAAAGGTACTGATCTTTCTCTTCCTCTAACATATGGAACAATACAATAAGTACAAAAGTTATTACAACCATAAGTTATTGATATTGATGCTGTTTTTTTTGAATCAAAATCAGCATCTAACCTTGGAGGTAATTCATCTTCACAATCAGTATAGATGATATGTTTATTTGTTTTATGTTCTATATCATCTATTGCCTGAGGTATTCTTCCTATGTTTTGGTTTCCCATTATTATATCTATCTGAGGAAATTTCTTTAAAAGTTCTTTCCCCTGCTCCTGAGCAAAGCAACCAGTAATCCCTATAATACTTCCTCTTTTTTCTTTTATATGTTTTAATTCTCCTAATTTTCCATATATTTGTGTTGCTGCTCCTTCTCTTACTGTACATGTATTAAGAAAAATTGCGTCTGATTCCTCTATATTTTCAGTTATTTCATATCCTATATTTTGAAAGATTTTCTTTATTTTAGCACTTTCATTTACATTCATCTGACATCCATATGTTATAATCGATGCTTTTTTCACTCTATTCCTCCTAAAACTATTGCTGCTTATGTCTATTTTTTATTATAACAATTTTTTTATTGTTTTACAAACAATAAAATAAAAAAAGTACCATCTTTTTATAATAATTCTTTAGAGTTTTTACGAACAAAAGGATAATAAACAACTTTTTAAATTTTATCATTTTTTTATGACCTGAGCATGTCAAAAAATTTTCTCCAGCATTGTCAGAAATATTATGAATGATATAATATAGAAAAAGGAGATGATAAAATATATGCTGTATCAAGGAAAAATATTTAAAAATCAAAAATTTATAATTAACCATTTATTAGCATATGGCTTTATTCAAAAAGATGACCAATATATTTATTTAGTAAATTTAATGAAAAATTCTTTCACTCTAAATATAAGTATAAAAATACCTAATGAAATAAAAATAAAAATTATTGATTTAGAAACTAATGAAGAATATATCCCTGCTTATATTCAAAATATAAATGGAGGATTTGTTGGAAAAATACAAAAAGAATGTGAAACAGTACTTACTGACATTGCTGAAAAATGCACAATAAAAGAAATATTTAAAAGTGATTATGCTAAAAAAATTATAAAATATATATCAGAAAAATATAAAACTGAGCCAGAATATCTATGGGATAAAACACCAAACAATGCTGTTTTCCGTGAAAAATCAAGTGGAAAATGGTATGTAGCTCTATTGGAAGTTGAAAAAAACAAAATTGGAATAAAAGAAGAAGGTAAAATTGAAATTATTGATTTAAAAGCTACCCCAGATAAAATATCCTCTATTGTAGATAATATTAATTATTTACCTGGTTATCACATGAATAAAAAACATTGGCTTACTATTAAATTAGATGGTTTAGTCCCAATTAAAACAATTTATTCATTGATAGATGAAAGTTTCAATATTATAAAGAAAAAAAGATAAACTTTCTATTTTTATTATTTTAAACTTTATAATATAAAAAAATCTCCCTTTTAAAATTATTCAAAAGGGAGATTGATATCAAGCTTATTCAATTAAAGTGATAATATTTTCACATCATCAGCAACTTTTAATTCTGCTCCTGTAGATGCTTTTATATCTTCAATTGAAGAATAAGGACTTACCTCAGTAAGAACTAATCCTTCTGGAGTTACTTTTATAACACCTTTTTCAGTAATTATTAAGTTTACTTGATTAGCAGCTGTTAATGGAAGATCACATTTTTCAAGGATTTTTACTGCTCCTTTAGCTGTATGTTCCATAGCAACTATAACTTCTTTAGCTCCAACTACAAGGTCCATAGCTCCACCCATTCCAGGAACCATTTTTCCAGGAACCATCCAGTTTGCCAAATTTCCTTCTTTATCTACTTGAAGAGCTCCAAGAACTGTAACATCTACATGTCCTCCTCTTATAATTCCAAAAGAAGTACAAGAATCAAAGAATTGTGCTCCTGGAAGAACAGTCACAAATCCTGCCCCTGCATTTACTATATCTTTATCCTCTTTTCCAGGTTCTGGAGCTGGTCCTACTCCAATAATTCCATTTTCTGATTGGAATACAACATCTATTCCCTCTGGTACATAGTTAGCTACTAAAGTAGGAAGTCCTATTCCTAGGTTTACTACATATCCATCTTTAAATTCTTCTGCAACTCTTTTTGCAATATATTCTCTTACTAATTTTTTATCTAATTCCATTTCCTGATTCACCTCTCCTATTTAACTATGTAGTCTACGAATATTCTAGATGTCATTACATGATCTGGGTCAATTTCTCCCACTTTTACTAATTTTTCTGCAAAAACTATAACTGTATCTGCTGCTGTTGCCATCATTGGGTTAAAGTTTTTAGTTGTTTTAGCATAAATAACATTTCCTAGTTCATCAACTACAGAACCATTTAAAAGTGCTACATCAGCTCTTAGAGGTTTTTCTAAAATATATTTTTTCCCATCTACTGTAAGAACTTCTTTTCCTTCTTCAACAATAGTTCCTATTCCAGTTGGTGTTAAGATTCCTCCTAGTCCATTTCCTCCAGCTCTTACTCTTTCAGCTAATGTTCCTTGAGGTGCTAGTTCAACTTCCATTTCACCAGACTGCATTTTTCTTCCAGTTTCTGGGTTTGTTCCGATATGAGAAGCAATTACTTTTTTAACTTGGTTATTTACAACAAGTCTTCCAATTCCTTTGTCTGGAAATCCTGTATCATTAGCTATAACAGTAAGATCTTTTACACCTTTAGCTATTAAAGCATCTATTATTTTTTCAGGTGTTCCTACTCCTAGAAATCCCCCAATAAAAACTGTCATTCCATCTTTTACATGAGATACAGCTTCTTCCATTGAAACTAATTTGTTTTTCATTTTGCCCTCCTAACACTTATTTTATTTAAATATTTCTCCGGCTTCCTTGTACCATAGAAGTAAATCTAAACTATCCATAGATATATCTACATAATCACAATAAGCTTTCATCTTTTTTTCGATCTCTAAATACAATTTAGGAGTCAGAGATTTTGGAATTTCTTCCATCACTTCTAATTTTACTAAATTTTTCAGGATATGTCTATCTAAAATCGAAATTTTCTTTCCGAATCCGACATTTCTCAGAAAGTGACTAGCCTCTTTATAAGCCATTCCTTTAATATTTTTTACTATCCATTCTCTCTTTTCATTTACATCAGATATGCTTTTGAAAAAATCTTTTGTTATAATTTTTCCATTCTTATCTTTCATTTGCTCTCTAAGATTAACTAAATATTTTGCTTTATTATTCTTAAATCTCACTATATTTAAATACTCTACTATTTCTTCAGCAGTTCCATTGAATAAAAGCCCATTATCTCTGAGAGTACTAATAGCCTTCCATGCATTTACTGCTTTAGATTGAGGTGTTAGTATACAAAAAGATAATTCTGTATGAATATCTTCATTATTCCCCTTTTTCCATATGTCACTAAAATCATTTAATCTTTTTTCTATTTCTTCTTTTTTTTCTTCGTATATTTCTTTTATCTCATAAAAATAAGCATTTTTTTTCATTTATTTACCTAGAACAATAAGAATCCTGTTGAAATTACTACTCCTGAACAAAGAAGTACTATTAAACAGTATCCCATAATATCTTTAGCTCCCAATCCTGCAATACCTAATGCTGGTAATGCCCAGAACGGCTGTATCATATTTGTCCAAGCATCTCCCCAAGCAATAGCCATAGCTGACTTAGCTGTAGTTACACCTATTCTAACTCCTGCTGGCATTACTATTGGAGCTTGAACTGCCCATTGTCCTCCTCCAGAAGGTACAAAGAAGTTTACTATTCCTGCACTTAAGAATGAAAATAGTGGGAATGTTTTTGGAGTAGAAATATTTACGAAGAAATTAGACATTAGTATAGCTAATGATACTCCATCAGCATTTGCTCCTGTCATGATACCCATAATTCCAGCATAAAATGGAAATTGTAGAAGTATTCCTGCTGCTCCTTTAGTTGCTTCACCAAAGGCATTTATAAATTTTCTAGGTGTTCCATGAAGAATAATTCCTGTAAATAAGAATATAAAGTTAACTAGATTAAGGTTAAGATTAAATCCTTTAGTTATAAAATATTGAAGAATATAAGACCAACCCATAACTCCTAAAATAATAGAAACTACTCTACTATTTTCTATTTTTTCAGCTGGAGTCATATTTTCATGAAGTAAAACTTTTTCTTCTGGCTCTTCCAACAATTTTGGATCAACAGTAACAACTTCATTTTCAGCTGGATACATAGCTCTATTTATTAATGGCAACATTATAATAAGTGCTCCAACAATAAATAAATTCATTGGTGAAAACAGAGTTAAACTTGTAGGTATATTTTCAGTTACAGCACCTGCAGTTTGTTTTGATAGAGCTGCTACACTGTCACTTGCAACCTGTAGAGGAATAGACCCAGATAATCCTCCATGCCACACTAAGAATCCTGTATAAGCTGATGCAATAAGAAGTCTATAATCTACCCCTTTTACTTTTTTAGCTATTTCTTTAGCAAAAATAGCTCCAATAACCAGTCCAAATCCCCAGTTTAATATACATGCTATAGTAGAAACTAATGTTACTACAACAATAGCCTGTTTAGGACTAGATAATTTAGATGCCATACTTGATAATATTTTTTTAAACACACTTGAACTAGCCATTGTATGGCCTGTTACAAGTACCAATGCCATCTGCATTGAGAATGACAACAGTGACCAGAAACCATTTGTCCAATGCCCTATAATTCTCATTGGCGACTGTTTTGTAAAAATAACAGCTCCTATAAATACTATAAATGTCAGCATTGCACAGAAAATATATGGATCTGGCAAATACTTTTGCATTAAAGAAACACAAAAAGATGTGAATCTTTTAAATGCCCCTTGTTTAGTTTGTTGGTTATTCATTTCTTTCCTCCCTCACAATCCTTAAATTTGAAAAATCAAATTTCCTATTCTAAGTATATACTCAACACCATGTAAAGTCAATATATTTAATCACATACACCACACAACTAGTACACTTTATATAAAATACCTTTATTCGTAATTTATGCTTCTTCTATTTCAAATTCTTCCTCATCATAAATATCTTTTATGTCATCTGTTTTTTTTGCCAGCTCAAACCAGAAATTTACAATTTTTTCTTCAGAAAAATATACTCCAAATTTACTTTTATGATTTTCTAATATTCCTCTTACAATAGATAACCCTAAACCATGTCCATCTCTATCTCTAACTTTATCTAATCTATAGAAAGGTGTCCAGATGCTATCTAAGTCATTTTCTGTTAATCTATCTGTTTCATTGCTTACAGTTATTCTTTCCTTATTTCCAATATCTTCAGCACTTATAATTACATCTCTATCTCCAGAAGAATATTTTAAAGCATTTACTACAAGGTTATCAAGTACTCTTTCAATATATTTTTCATCACATAAAACAAAAATGTCTTTGCTTCCATTATAAACTATTCTCTTATATTTAGAAGAGTATTTATCTTTTATATCTTTTATTATAGGATAAAAATTTATTTCTTCAATATCCATTTTAAAATATCCTGATTCCATTTGTGATATTAGTAAGAGTTCTTTAACTAAGGAGTCCATTTTCAAACTTTCTTCCATAATAACTTCACAATAAAAATTTTTATCTTCTTCATTTGCTACATTCTCAACAAGTCCTTGAGCATATCCCTGTATTATAGATATAGGAGTTTTTAATTCATGACTGACACTTGCTATAAATTCTTTTCTCAATTTATCCAGTCTTTTTTCATTTTCAATATCCAGCATAAGTTTTCTATTAAGTTCATTTAATTCATCTATACTTTTTTCTAAAGTTTCTCCCATTCTATTGATTGCATAACCCAATTCTCCTATTTCATCTTTACTATCTTTATCAAATTTTCTATTAAAATCAAGTTCCGAAATTTTTTGAGTTATTTCTTTTATTTCCAATATAGGATCAGTCATCTTTTTAGAAAATACAAATGACATAGAAGAACCTATTATCAAGGCTAACATTATTATTAGAAGATGATACCTTGTGGATATTTCTAATCCTTCCTGAATGAAACTAAGAGGAGTTATTATTTCAATATATCTATCACTCCTATAAGGCATAAAAAGTATTAAAACTTTTCCTCTGTAATCAAGAAGAGTTATTTCTTCAAAAACATATTCATGTTCTTTAAGTTTATGTGCTATAGCATCTATCTCTCTTTTGGAAAGTATCGATTCTGTTTCAAGTCTGTATAACTCTTGATTTTTCTTTATAAGTATGGCAACATTTGAATGCATCTCAAGATTTTGAAAATCTATGACATATTTAGGATCGACAAGTATTTTTCCTAGTTCTACGAGTTTTTCTTTCTTATTTTTTATATAGAATTTTTCCAGATAAATGCTATTTGTTACTAGCAATCCTAAGACTATCATAACTACTACACTGAACATCAGGAAAAATATTTTCCACCTTATCTTCATTTATCTCCCTCGAATTTATATCCAAATCCTCTCACTGTCTGGATAAAATTATCTCCTATTTTTTTTCTTAATCTTTTTATATGCGTATCCACAGTTCTGGAATCACCAAAGTAATCCCAACCCCATACTGAATTTAAAATCTTTTCTCTAGATAGTGCTAATCCTTTATTTTCTATAAAGAAATATAAAAGGTCGTATTCTTTAGGGGTAAGCTCAAGTATTACATCTCCTAATTTTACCTCCCTTTTTGATGTATCTATAATTAAATCTCCAAATTCAAGATAAGTTTTATCAACTATTTTTCCATCTCTTCTCAGTAGGGCTTTTACTTTTGCTACTAATAATTTAGGATTGAAAGGCTTTATCATATATTCATCTGTTTCTAATTCAAATCCAAATAACTGATCGCTTTCATCAGCTCTAGCTGTAAGCATAATGATAGGCACCTGAGATTCTTCTCTTATTTTTCTGCACACACTCCAACCATCTATTTTTGGCATCATTATATCTAGGATAACAATATCATATGTAGTCTGAAAAAAAAGGTCTAGTCCTTCTTCTCCATCTCCAGCTTCATCTACACTGTATCCTTCTCTCACAAGGTAATCCTTTATGAGTTTTCTTATTTTCCATTCATCATCTACTACAAGTATCTTTTTCATAAAGCCCCCTAATTATAAAATCTTTTCTCCTACTTAATCATTTTATTTAGAGTATATAAAAGTTCTGTTATTACTTTATCTTCATTTCCTGATTTTATATCTCTCACTATACAATTTTTAATATGTGATTCAAGTACCAATTTTGATACACCATCAAGTTCTCCTTTTACCAAAGATATTTCATTAAGAACTTCATTACAATGTTCCTCTTCTACAAGATCTTTTATTTTCCCTACCTGCATTTCTATTTTTTTTATCATTTCAGGTAAATCTTCTTTTATTTTCTTACTTGTTTTATCAATCATTTTATTTAATGTCTGCACAAGTTCAGAAATTATTTCATCTTCAGCCCCTGCTTTTATATCGTTAACTACACAGTTTCTTATATGAGATTCAAGTATCAATTTTGACACTCCATTTAAAGCAGATTTTACAGATGATATTTGGTTAAGAACATCATCACACCCGATTTTATTTATCAGCATTTTCCCTATTCCTCTTATCTGCCCTTCTATCCTATTTATTCTGGCTTCTAATTTTTTTTTGAATGCTGGACATTCTTTGCTCATACACTCATTGGATATACAGGTTCTCTTTAACTTTTCCATCTTTGATCCCCCTTGTTACTGCTTTTTAAATTTTTTAAGTCTTAATGCATTAGTTACTACAGAAACAGAACTCATAGCCATTGCTCCTCCAGCTATCATAGGATTCAGAAGATGTCCAGTGAAAGGATAAAGTAATCCTGCTGCTATTGGTATTCCTAAAGTATTATATATAAAGGCCCAGAATAAATTCTGCTTTATATTTCTAATAGTGGCATTACTTAAATCCATTGCTGTAAGTACATCTCTTAAATCTCTCTTCATTAAAACTATGTCTGCACTTTCCATTGCAATATCTGTTCCTCCACCTATAGCAATTCCTACATCTGCCTGTACAAGAGCTGGCGAATCATTTATTCCATCTCCTACCATTGCCACATTATATCCTTCATTCTGTAATTCTTTTACCTTCAAATATTTATCTTCTGGTGTTACTTCAGCAAATATCATATCTATTCCAGCCTGTTTTCCAATGGCTTCAGCTGTTATTTTATTATCTCCAGTTATCATTCCAATTTTATATCCTCTTGTTTTCAGTTCTTTAATTGTATCTACAGCTTCTTTTTTCATTACATCAGCAACTGCTATTATTCCTAAAAACTTTCCATCTATTGCCATATACATTGGAGTCTTTCCTTGTGATGCTAATTCATCTAATTCCTTTTCCATAGTTATCTCTATATTTTTTGCTTTCATGAGTTTAATATTTCCTATTAATACTTCGCTTTCCTCTATTTTACCATATACTCCCTGCCCAGTTATAGAGATAAAATCAGTTACTTGTGGGAATACAAGTCCTCTCTCTTTTGCTTCTTCTACAATAGCTTCTCCTAAAGGGTGTTCTGAATGCTGTTCAAGTGCTCCTGCTATTTGTAAAGTATCATTTTCTTTATAACCTTCCATAGTTAATATATCAGTTACTTTTGGTTTTCCCTCTGTCAATGTTCCTGTTTTATCAAAAACTACTGCATTTACTTTATGAGCTTTTTCAAGAGCTTCTCCAGATTTTATTAATATTCCTAATTCTGCTCCTCTTCCTGTTCCTACCATTATAGCTGTAGGTGTAGCAAGCCCAAGTGAACATGGACAAGCAATTACCATTACAGAAATAAAAATAGTAAGAGCAAATATAGATGGAGTATTATTTATTTCTACAATACCACGACTTCCCAAAAAATACCAGATAATTCCTGCTGCTGTTGCTATAAGCATCACTATAGGAACAAAATACGCTGATACTTTATCTGCAATTTTGGCAATAGGAGCTTTTGAACCTTGAGCATTTTCTACTAATTTTATAATTTTTGAAATTACAGTATCTTTTCCAACTGCTGTTGCTTCTATTTTAAGGCTTCCATTTTTATTAATACTTGCACCATAAACTATATCTCCTGCTACTTTATCTATTGGAATACTTTCTCCTGTAAGCATAGATTCATCAACAGTACTATTTCCATCTATTACTTTTCCATCAACTGGAATACTTTCTCCAGGTTTAACTAAAAGGACTTCGCCTTTCTCTACTTCCTCTATATCTACCTGTACTATTTCTCCATTTCTTACAAGATTAGCTTTTTTACTCTTCAAGCTCATAAGTTTTTTTATAGCTTCTGAAGTTTTTCCTTTACTTACTCCTTCCAGATATTTTCCCAAAAGTATAAGTGCAAGAATAACTACTGCTGATTCAAAATATAAAGAATGAACATAATGATAATCACCCTCTGCTATTTTAAAAGTTCCATATATACTATAAATTAAAGCTGATCCTGTTCCAGTAGCTATTAAGGAGTCCATACTTGGACTTTTCATAAATAATTGTTTAATTCCTATAATATAAAATCTTCTTCCTATATACACAACTGGGAGAGCAAGAATAAATTGTACTATTGCAAAATTCAGTGGATTCACATCTGGAGAAATAATAGCAGGAACTGGAAGTCCAATCATTGTTCCCATAGCTATATAGAAAACAATAGCAGAAAAAATAATTGCTATTTTAAATTCTAAAAACTCTCTTTTTAAATGTTCTTCTTTTTCTTTATCCCTTAAGTTTTCAGAAGATTCCTCATGTTTTGTTCCAGTATATCCCATTTTTTTCATTACTTCAAGGATTTCTGAAAGTTTAATAACATCTGAATCATAAACAATTTTTCCTCTGCTACTAGCTAAGTTTACTATTACAGATTTTACTCCATTAAGCTTTGAAACTTTCTTTTCTATTTTATTAACACAAACTTGACAGCTTATTCCATCAATATCTAATTCTACATCTTTTAACTCTGATTCTTCTTCTATCTCATATCCTAATTTTTTTACAGTTTCTATTATTGTTTCTTCCTTTAAAATTGTTTCATCATAATCAACTGAAAGTTTTTCAGTAGAAAGATTAACTACTGCTTCTTTCATTCCTTCTAATTTAGATAATTTTTTTTCTATTTTATTGACACAAACTTGGCAGCTTATGCCGCCAAGTTGATAGTTCTTTTTCATTATTCCTCAACCTCATATCCTGCATCATCTAATGCTTCAACTATTTTCTTAAAATCATATCCTTCTGGAATATCCACAGATGCTTCTCCAATTTTTACCTCTAGTAAATCCACTCCATCTAAATTTTCCAAAGCCTCTTTCACATGTGCCACACATTTCTGACAACCCATACCATCTATTTTTATTATTTTTTTCATAAATTATACCTCCTAATTTTTCAATATAGGGTATACCCCTATATCATAGTAACTCAAATTTTCCCAAAAGTCAATATATTTTAGTATTTTTTAATCACATACCCCTATATTAAACTTTCAAGAATCAAATACTTTATTTTTAATCTTCTATATTAATTATTTGAATTTTTTTCTAATTATCCTCTTATTTTTTTCTTTTTCACAAAATTTTTATATTTTTATTTATAAATAAAATTTTAAAATTTTATTTTATTTCAAAAGTTTCTATAAACTTAATTTTCAAATTTGACAAAATTAGTTCTTTTTGATATAATTTCAATCGTTAAGCTTCAATTTAATATATTGGCGGAGAAAAGTGAAAGCTAAAGTATCTCTATGAAAAATCATAGATTTATTTTAGTTTATTTTTTTGTAAAAATATTGTAAAAAAACTGGTAAAAGTGTAAAAAATATATTATTATCTAAAAGAATGATTTTAAAAATTGGAGGAAAATAAAATGGCAAAAAATTTTGCTCATAGAGGGTTTAGTGGAAAATATCCTGAAAATACAATGCTTGCTTTTAAAAAAGCTATTGAATCTGGTGTTGATGGGATAGAACTTGATGTTCAGCTCACTAAAGATGGAGAAGTAGTCATTATTCATGATGAAACAATAGACAGAACTACTGATGGAAAGGGATTGGTGTCCAGTTATACTTATGAAGAATTATCTAAATTTGATGCTTCATTCATTTATCGTAATCAAATAGAATTTAATAAAATTCCTACTTTAAGAGAATATTTTGAACTTATTAAAAATAAAAAAATAATAACTAACATTGAACTTAAAACAGGAGTTTTTGAGTATGCTGGTATTGAAGAAAAAGTATGGAATCTTATACAGGAATATGAAATGGAGGAAAAAGTTATAATTTCAAGTTTCAATCATTACAGCATACTTCGTATGAAAAATATAGCTCCTAACTTGAAATATGGTCTTTTATCTGAAACTTGGCTCATTAATGCTGGTAAATATACTCATGATTTAGGCATTCAATGTTACCACCCTGTACATTACAATTTAGTCCCTGAAGTTATAGATGAAATTAAAAAATATGGAATAGAAATAAATACATACACAGTAAACAAAGAAAGTGATATTCGTTATCTCATTGAAAAAGGTATTGATATTATCATTGGAAATTTTCCTGATTTGACAGGAAAAATAATCAAAGAATATAAATAAAAAATAAATTTTATATAAAAACACTGGAGGAATTAATATGGACCAATTTGAATTTCTATTGGAAAGAATCAATGGAATAATATGGGGAAAATGGCTTGTTTTTATTTTATTAGGTCTTGGAATACTTTATACTTTTACAAATGGTTTTATACAAGTAAGATATTTTGGATTCATAATGAGAAAAACACTTGTAGAATCTTTTAAATCTAGAAATGATGAAAAAGGTGAAGGATCTATTCCTTCTTTTAAAGCAATGATGGTAACTCTGGCTGGAAATGTAGGTGGAGGAAATGTTGTTGGTATAGCTACTGCTATTACTGCTGGTGGTATGGGGGCCGTATTTTGGATGTGGGTTGCTGCATTTTTCGGAATGGCTTTAAAATATGGAGAAATTGTCCTTTCTCAGCTATATCGTGGAAAAGATTCAGATGGAAATATATTAAGTGGACCTATGTATTATATTAGAGATGGATTAAAAATGCCTTGGCTTGGTGTTGTCATTGCAGTACTTATGTGTACAAAAATGATGGGAGCAAACCTTGTTCAATCAAATACTATTGCTGGTATATTAAGTTCTAATTATAATATTCCTACATATATTACTGGAATAATTTTAATCTGTCTTCTCATGGCTATCACACTTGGAGGTTTGAAAAGAGTTGCTAATATGGCAACAGCTCTTGTTCCTATAATGTCAATTTTCTACATCTGTGCTGGAATTTTAGTTATTTTATTAAATATTCATCAAGTTCCAATTATATTTGCAACTATTTTTAGAGAAGCTTTCTCTTTAAAAGCTGTTGCTGGTGGTACTGGAGGATATGTTATGGCAAGAGCTTTACAATATGGTATTACTCGTGGTATGTACTCTAATGAAGCTGGAGAAGGAACTGCCCCTTTTGCTCATGGTTCTGCAATAGTTGAACACCCTTGCAGAGAAGGTATCGCTGGAGTTACAGAAGTTTTTCTAGACACTATTATAGTTTGTACAATTACTGCTCTTATTGTTGGTGTTACTGGACTGTATAAGACAAACACTCCTGGTTCAGTAATGGCTATTGAAGCATTTGGTACTGTATGGTCACCATTAAAACATGCTGCTACTATATCTCTGTTAATATTCTGTTTTACTACTTTAATGGGACAATGGTTTAATGCTGCCAAAAGTTTCACATATGCTTTTGGACCTAAAGTAACTGCTAGATGCAGATATGTATTTCCTTTTTTATGTATTATTGGTTCAATAACTAAAATCAGTCTTGTTTGGACTATTCAGGATTTAGCTATGGGATTAGTTGTTATTCCTAATATGATAGCTCTTGTTGTTTTGTTTCCAAAAGTAAGAGAACAAACTAAAGATTATTTTTCAAATCCAAAATTTTATCCAGGAAATAAATAATTAGAAATAAAAATGGACTACTAAAAAGCTAGATTAAATTTTAGAAATTTGAAAATTAGAATAAGAAACCTTTCTATTCTACTGGAAAAATTCTAAAATTATGTTTCTGCTTATAAGTTGTCCATTTTTTTATTTTATATAACAATAATCATATTTCAATATAGAAAATATTAATTATTTTTATTTTCTATATACTTTACTGCTTTCTCTATTCGCTGTAACCCTTCTTCTACTTTTTTGATAGAACAACCAACATTAAGTCTGATAAAATATCTACCTTCCTCTCCATAAGTAAGTCCGGGCATTATTGCTACTCCGCCAATATCAATAAGATTCCTTTGAAATTCCTCATTCGAGATACCTAATTCTGAAAAATCTATCCATGCAAAATATGCTCCCTGTGGAATTTCACATTTTAATATTGGAATATTTTTTTCTAAATATTCTTTTACATATTTTATATTGCTTTCTGTATATTTTACTAATTCATCTACCCAATACCCACATTCATTATAAGCTGTTATTGTTGCTATTACAGCAAGTATTGAAGGTGATGAAAGTGCATCTCTATTTTTTAATATTCTTAAAAACTCATCTTTATCTTTTTGATTTGTAATAAAAAGATAAGATCCACATAATGCTGGAATATTAAAAGTTTTTGAAGCAGATGTGCATAAAACTATATTTTCAATATAATCACCTGCTTGTGATAAAATAGGCTGATGCTTCCCATTGTATATTATATCCATATGTATTTCATCAGAAATTATAAACACATTATACTTTTTACATATTTCTATCATTCTTTTTAATTCTTCTTCAGTCCATACCTTTCCAGTTGGATTGTGAGGACTGCATAAAAGAAATATTTTTGCTTCCCTGCATTTTAATTCAAAATCATCAAAGTCTATTTCATAACTATTTTTAACTTTTTTTAATGAAGAAGTAAGTAATTTTCTATCATTATCTTCTATTACTTTAAAAAATCCGTCATATCCTGGAGTATTAATAAGTACTCCATCTCCTTTTTCAGATTTCATTTCAATAAACTTTGATACAGCATATATAACACTTGGACTATATACTATCCATTCCTTGTCTATTTGAAAATTAAATCTTCTATTATACCAACCTTCAATAGAATTTTTAAAATCATCATGATTCCATCTGCTATATCCAAATATTCTATGATTTATCCTTTTTATGAGTGCATCTACTATTTCTTTTGGAGATTCTAAATCCATGTCTGATATAGTGAAAGGAAGAAGATCATCCTTTCCGAACCTATCTTTCACATAATCCCATTGAGTACAGTAAGTACCTCTTCTATCCTTTACTTCATCAAATTTCATCTTTCTCACCATTCTGATTATTTTTTCATTAATTTTTCTAATTTATTTTTTACAACATGTACTTGAGGTCCTATTACTACCTGAAGATTTGTATCATCTAATTTTACTACTGCTATTGCTCCAGTTGCTTTTATCTCATCTGAATCTACAAGAGACATATCTTTTACAACCATTCTAAGTCTTGTAATACAGTTATCTAAAGAAACAATATTATCTTTTCCACCTAAAGCTTTCAACATTCTTTCTTCGTCATATCCACCTAATTTTACATTATCTCCTTCAGTAATTACTTCTCTTCCTGGAGTTTTTAAATTAAATTTTAGGATTGCATATTTAAATACAGTATAATATACTGCAAACCATACAGCTCCAACTAGAAGAACTAAGTACCATTTTGTTCTTGTTCCTTGTAATACTCCAAATACTAGAAAATCTATAAGATTTCCATCAGTATTTCCAATAGTTACTTTTAATATTCCCATCATCATAAATCCAAGTCCAACCATTATACAATGGAATATATATAAAACTGGTGATAGGAAAAGAAATATAAATTCTAATGGTTCTGTTATTCCACCAATTACACAAGCAACAAGTCCAGATGCAAGAAGTCCTTTTATTTTCTTTCTATTCTCAGGTCTTGCAGTGTTATATATTGCTAAAGCTATTGCTGGAAGTCCAAACATATATGATGGCATTTTTCCTTGAGAAAGGAATTTTGTTACATTAGGATCAAGTATTCCATCAGCAAACTGCTTATAGAATATTGTAAGTGCTCCTGAAACAGTTTCCCCATTTACTATTGCCTCTCCTCCAGCTGGTGTAAATCTTATCATAGCAACTAATATGTGATGAAGTCCAAATGGTCTTAATAATCCTTCTCCAGCTCCAAATAGGAATGGTCCAAATGCTCCTGCTTTCCCTATCATCTTTCCAACACCCATAATCATATTATTGAAGAAAGGCCAGATAAATGGAATTAATAGACTAACTACTCCAACTATTACTGCTGTAGCAATAGGTACAAATCTTGCTCCACCAAAGAATGCAAGTGCATCAGGAAGCTTTATTTCACAATATTTATCATGTATCTTATAAACAATGATACCAATTAAAACTCCTCCAAGAACTCCAATATCAATACTTTGGATACCAAGAACCATAGATTGTCCTGCTGCTTTCATATTTTCAGGTGTAGCTAAAGTTCCTGTAGCCTTTAAGAAGAAATTAACAGATAAACTTGACATAGCAAAACCAACATATCCTGAAAATGCTGCTACTCCTTTATCTTGTCTTGCAAGTCCTAAAGGTATAGCCATTGCAAACATTACTGGTAAATTTGAAAATGCAAATGAACCTATTGTAGCCATAAATTCAAAGAATACTTTTAAAATTGGATTCTTTAAAAATGGAAGTATTTCTGCTGTTACTGAACTTGCAAATGAACTTCCTATTCCAAGCATAATACCACAGGCTGCTAATAATGATACTGGCAGCATAAATGTTTTTCCTAATCCCTGAAAAAATTCCCAAAAACTAACTTTTTTATTCATCTTTTCCTCCGAAATATTTTTATTTTATTCTAAAATTATTATATATCAAGAATATATTAATGTTAATAAGCATACTTTTTCATCTTTTTTTGAAAAAAAGTTTTAGTGTAAATCTTCACAAAAATAAAAAACAGATACTCTAAATTTTTCAATTTATTTTATCTGTCTTTTATAACAATACTATTCTTCTAAAATACAACTATTCATTTTCCTGAATTATATAGCTACTTTTTCTGCCCTGTGTAATAAAGTTTTTTTAATAGTGCATTTTTATTCTTTTAAAAGATTTTTTATTTTATCTTTTATATCCTCAGGTTTTTTCAATTCAATTATTTCATTAAGAAAATTTTTCTTTTCTATCAATCTTATAAGTTCAGATATAACTTTTAAGTGTTCTATTTTATTTCGCGCTGTTAGGAGAAACAAGATATCAGCATCTTCTTCTTCATCTACTTTTATTCCTTCCTTTGAAACAACAAGAGTTATTCCAGGCTTTATACAATTTTCTTTCTCTTTATCATAGCAAAATAATATTCTTTTATCTATAAAAAGATATCTTCCAAATTTTTCTACCATATCTTTTAAATTATATATACTTTTCTCTTTTATACACTTATCTTTTAAAAGAATATTTAATCCAATCTCCAAAGCATTTCCAAAAGTTATTCTTTCATTAGAAACAAATATACGATTTTTTCCTAATAATTTTATCAAGCCATAATCAATTTCCTTTTCTCTGTCATCATCTATAAATATTCCAAATTTTTCTTTTATACTTTCAGCTAAAAGTTCATTATCTACATCTTTTGCATTTTGCTGTACTAATTTTAATAATTCTTTTAAAGAAATTTTTTTATTTCTTTTCTGCTCCATATATTCTTCAATGTATTTTGAAACATAAAATATTTCTTCATCTCTTAGAGGTTCCTTAAGATAATGACTGTTTTTTTCTATTATTTCCTTTACTTTATTAAATAACTCTATATCTATTTCACTAAAATCAAGCTTTTTATTCAAATAAAAATTATTTTTTATTCGATAAATAGCAGGTAGGAGATACTTCATAAATTTTTCTACTAATTCTCTGTCTTTTAATAAATGAGTTCCCATTTCTATATCCATATTTTCTAGTATCTTAGAAATAAATCTTTCCAGCATAAGAATATTTTCAGAAAAAGTATCATTATAATATCCACTCAAAAAGTATTCTGTCAGATGAAGTATTTCATATTCTTGATTTTCATCTATTACTTTTTTTAAAATATTTTTTATTTTTCTATATTCTTCAAGTTTTCTCAAAAAGTCACTATTATTTTTTTGAATAATTATATGACCATTTTTTATTCTCTCAAATGTAGCTATAAGATATATTCCCATTATATTTTTAAATTCTCCTGTAAAATGGGCATTAAGCTCTTCTTCTATTTCATCAATTACATCTGATATTTTTTTTATATCATATTCTTTTATATACTCAGCAATTATTTTCTGCTCTTCTTTTTTATTAAAATATTTTTTCTTTATATAAACTATATTTTTATTTTTTATTTCTATATAATCAAGCATTTTTAATAGTTTTAAATGCCTTAATTTTTTTTCTTTCCCAGTTATATACATTCCATTTTCATCACGATAAAAAGATAATTCAAATTCTGCAAGATATTTCTCTAAATCTTTTAAGTCTTTCTTAATAGTAGTTCTACTTACTTTCAAGTCTTCTTCCATCTCTGAAATCTTTACATTTTCTCTAAAAAGATAATTTATAAGAATATAATCCTTTCTTTCCTCTTGAGAAAAAACATATATGTTCATATTTAAAGCTTCAATAAAACTATCAAGTTCTTTATCATTTATTGAAAACTCAAGATTCCCTTTTTTTATTACTATTTCTGGCAACTCCATCTTTCTTAGATAAAAATTGATATTGTCTATGCTGTATCTTATATTTCTTTCACTGACACTATATTTTTCTGCTAAAGAACTTATAGGGAAAATATTATTATTTATTTTTTCTAAAAGTTTTATATCTCTTCTATTTAAACTCATGTTTTCCCCTCCGTTATATAATTTACATTTATATATTAAAGCATTTTTTGGAACTTAGCAAGTACAAAAAAGAAAGAGATTGAACTCTAAAATACATTCAATCCCTTTTATATAATTATTTGATTTTATTTATTATATCAAAACTAGCAGATATTCTTGCTGTTATTTTCATTTCTTGTGCAGTTGAGAATGGTATATCTGTAGATTCCATTGCTTCTTCATTCACAAAATATGAAGCATTTATACTTCTTTGATTCATCATAACTGCTGGTGCTGGAAAAGGTATATAATCCCCACCATTTTGAGTTCTATCCCAGATAGTCACATCTCCAAGTTCATATCCTCTGTTTTTTATTATAATCTTTGCTTTTTCATATAAATTATTCATAGCTTTTTCATATGCTTCCATTGTAGTCTTAGTTCTTAATTCTTCTGAAATATCATATACCATACTTCCTGGATTTTTTATTCTTAAAGTTTCACATTTTTTTAATAATTTCCCCATATCCACTGATGACTTCATTTTTACTTTAAAAGCATGAGTTATTGTATAAGTTTTTTTCTTCTCAGTTTCCTTTGTTTCCTGTACATTATAGTTAAAAATGGATACTTCTTGAACTCCTAATTTTTTCAATGCTGATTCTATCCTGTCATATTTTTCTTTTGCTAATTTTCTTGAAGTTTCAATGTTTTTATCAAATGATTCTATCACAAAATAAAAATTTTTTCTATAATCACTATTCACGTTTTTTAATTCTGTAATATTTTCTTTGTTCAATATATCTGTGACAGAATAAAACTTATCATTTTCCATAGTAATAATTACTTGAAAAGTTGTTTTGTATATATTTGATTTTTCATCTTTAAATTTTGCTTCTACCTTTTCTCCTTTGGAATATCTTGAAGTTTCAATGTCATTTTCTTTTACTCCTATTGAAAGTAGATATTTTTTCAGTTCATTCATAGATTTTGCATTCTCTTCTGAGGCTTTTTCCAATGTATCAGCTTCTGTCATAAGTTCAAAATTTGTAATTATTATATCTGGCTTCACTGTTACTTCTCCCACTCCAGATACATCATTTATCTTTCCAGTTACAATATATTCCTTTCCATACTGTAATCTCTCTCTTTCCAACACATTATCTTCTCCTGGAGCTGAATAAACAGAACTAGTTAAAAGAAGAGCAAATAATATTGTTAAAGTTTTTTTGTACATAGGCACCTCCTATTAAAATTCAAAATATAAGAAAAATTGTCCTAAGCCTAGTTTTTAAATTCTATCTAAATTTTATCATCTTTATATACATATTACAAATACAATAAATATTATATATAAATAAAAAGGGAAACTGCAAAACAAATAAAATGTTTTTAGCTTCCCCAATATTTATTATTTTATATTTTTAAGTATATTTTCTCCATCTTTTACTTGGTCATCAAGGTGTTTTCCAAACTTATAAAGCTTATAATATGTTCCAATAGTAGGAGTTCCTTTTCTTATGCTTCCTACATGAAATTCTATCATTTCTTTAGAATTTTTCATACCATTAACTTCAAAAGTCTTATACATTTCTGTTAATTCTATTATTTTATTTTTAGTTTCTTCTGGTACTTTTTCATCATTTAAAAGGGTATCAAATCTCTCTATATTATCTCCATAAAATATAAAATAATTTTTAAATGAGGATATATTTGCCTGTTTAAAATATGACACTCCTATAAAATTAATCATAGCCACTATTATGAAAATAAAAGCCAATGCAGAAATTATTTTTCTCATAAAATCACATCACGCAAACACAAAGAATAATACTATTATTCCCAATATTATTCTATATATTCCAAAAGAAACAAAATCTCTCTTTTTTATGTACTGCATAAACCATCTTATAACAAGATATGCCACAACAAAAGAAACTACTGATCCTACTCCTAATAACTGCCATTCAATAGGAGAAAATTTAAGTCCATTTTTCATAAGTTTTAGCAATGTAGCTCCAAACATAGTAGGTATTGCAAGGAAAAAAGAAAACTCTGTTGCTACTCCTCTTGAAAGTCCTAAAAGTAAACTTCCTATAATTGTAGCTCCTGATCTTGAAGTCCCTGGAATCATAGCAAGGCATTGAAATAATCCTACTGTAAAAGCTGTCTTATACCCTAATTTTTGAAACGAGTCTATATGTGCTACACCATCATAACACTTTTCTACAACTATAAGAATAATTCCATAAAATATTAGTGTCATAGCCACTACAACTACATTTCCCATAAAATATTCAGAAATATAGTCATCTAAAAGAAGCCCTATAACAGCTGCTGGAAATACTCCTACAACCACTTTTGCCCAAAGTCTAAATCTTTGTATAAATACTTCTTTTTCTTTTACAAAGGGATTTATATCCTTCCAGAAATATATAACTACTGCAAGTATTGCTCCAAGCTGAACTATTATTAAAAAACTATCCATAAAACTTTTTGAAAAAAAACTGCTGTTTATAAATTTTTCTACTAATATCATATGCCCTGTACTACTTACAGGAAGAAATTCTGTCATACCTTCTACTATTCCTAAAATTATGACAATCAAAAATGGGTTCATCTAATTTTTTCCTCCTATAAGTATGGATCTTCTTTGGCCATATAATTTTGAACATAATCTTTTATTCCATCTTCTAATGAATGAAATTCTTTTGTATATCCTGCTCTTTTCAATTTTTCCATAGTTGCCTGTGTAAAATATTGGTATCTTCCTCTTAAATCTTCAGGCATAGGAATAAATTCAATTACATCTTCCTGAGCAAGTTTAGGATTGTTAGAGGCTGCTCTCATTGTTGCCATAGATAAATCTAAGAAACTTCTAGCTTCCCCTGTTCCTATATTATATACACCTGACTCTATTTTCTCTGTTAATAAAAAATATAAAACATCAACTACATCTTTTAAATAAACAAAATCTCTTAATTGTTCTCCATCTTTATATCCCTCTTTATGAGATTTAAAAAGTTTTACACCACCATTTTCTTTATATTGGTTAAATGTATGAAATACCATTGAAGCCATTCTTCCTTTATGATATTCCTGTGGTCCATATACATTAAAAAATTTAGTTCCTGCCCATTGCTTTGGAGTTATTTTTTGTTTAAATGCCCAGTCATCAAATATTTTTTTAGAGTATCCATATTTGTTTAAAGGCATAAGTTTTTTTAATTCTTCAGGTGTTACATCATCATTATATCCAAGCTCTCCAGCACCATATGTTGCTGCTGATGAAGCATATACATAATTTATCTGTCTTGCAGCACAAAATTCCCATAATTTTTTACTGTACCCATAATTATTAGACATAAGATAATCTCCATCTTTCTCTGTAGTTGCAGAGCAAGCTCCCATATGTACAACCCCTGTTATTTTTTCAGCATTTGCAGGATTTGAAAGCCATTCAAAAAGATCATCTCTATCCACCCAATCAGCATAATCTCTTTTTCTTAAATTAAGCCATTTTTCTTCTGTTCTAAATTTATCAACTACTATGATATCATTAATTCCCATCTCGTTTAATTTCCAAACGAATGCGCTTCCTATCATTCCAGCTGCTCCAGTTACTATAATCATAAAAGTTCCTCCTGTATATTAAAAATTATCTGCTATTTCTCTCTTTTATTAATCTAAATTGTGAATATTCCAATCCGGTATCTCCTATATCTATTCCTTCCCTATTAGCTCCATGAAAATCTGAACCTCCAGTTACTAAAAGAGAATGCCTTTTTGCCATTTTTTTATATTTTCTTTTTTCTGAAGGAGTAAAAGTACTATATATTGCTTCTAACCCTCCAAGTCCAATTTTTTTTAACTCTGATATCATATTTTCTAATAATCCATCATTTTGAGTAATCAATTTGGGGTGAGCCATAGATACGAAAGCTCCATTTGCACGAAGCATTTTTACTGCTCTCTCTGGTGGAAAATTTTCTTTTGGTACATAGGCAGCACCTGTTTTTCCAAGATATCTTTCAAAAGCATCATTTTTAGAAGTAGCTGCCCCTATCTCCACAAGATAGTTTGCTATATGAACTCTGCTGATAATATTCCCAGGAGCCATATTTTTAACTTTTTCCATATCTACCACTATACCACATATTTTCAATTTTTCCATTACTTTTCTATTTCTATTTTCTCTTGCTCTTTTTAATTCCTCAAGTTCAGCAAGAAACTTTTCATCATTAAGGTTAAGAAAATACCCTAGTATATGCACTTCTAAATTATCAACATTACATGATATCTCTATTCCTTGTATAAATTCTATGCCAATTTCAGCAGCAGTTCTTTTTCCCTCTTCTAATCCATCTATTGTATCGTGATCTGTTATAGCAATACTTTTCATTCCAAGAGATTTTGCTCTTTTTACTATTTCTTCTGGTGTGAAAGTTCCATCAGAAGCTATAGTATGTATATGCATATCCACTTCCATAGACTTTCCCTCTTTCTTTAGTAAAGAAAGGCGTCCATTTTCCCACAGACGCCCCACCTTTTTGTTATATTATTCTTTATATATTATTAATTATCCCATTTCTCTAATTTTGAAAAATATTCAGGATAAGCGATATATAACGCTTTAGCATTTATATTATTTTTTTCAATAGCTGTTTTATTCTCTTTTGCATTGATGTTGGCTATTTTTATCATTCTTGCAGAAACTTCTCTATTATACCATACTTCTGTAGAGAAAAACTCATCTCTTTTTATAAACTTATTAAGAAGTTTTCTTAACTGCTTAGTATCTTTTTCACTTAAATCTGTTTGTTTTGAATATTCCACTATCTTATTCCACTCATCTTCAGTAGCAACTACATCTTTAATATGATTAGATGGATTTGGCATTCTAACAAATGATTCTCTTACCATTCTATCAACTAATCCTTTAGGGTCTTTAATATTTTCATTCTCTAAGAAAAACTTTCTAGGCATTTTTTTATTATACTTTGTTACTAAATCTAAAAATTTCCCATATTCATCATCTGTTATTTCTGTTACATCTTTTTTCTCTAAAGATAATAGAAATTGAAAATCTTTTTCACTCATTTTTCCTGTTTTTCTTAGATACATAATAGGATTTTCATCTCCATACCAGTCTTCAATAAGTGCTTCACCTTCAATAACATTAATTATAGTCTTATCCCACTCTTTAGCTGAAGCCTTTGTAATATTATACTTCTGTTCTAAAGAACTCCCTTTTTCCATAGAGCTACAAGAAATAAAAAGCATTGAAATCAACAAACCTAAAAATAACTTCTTCATTTAGTTCCTCCTAATTTTTGATTACATTCTTCCACAGCAGTTTTTATATTTTTTTCCACTTCCACAAGGACAAGGATCGTTTCTTCCTATTTTATCAGAAGTTCTTGGTTGATTACCGTCCTCTTCCTCTTCTGTATTATAACTTACTTCATCTAATGGTTCTTCTTTTACTTTTAATTCTTCCTCTTCTGGACTTTTAATTATTACTTTAAATAAAAATGATGTTGTTTGTTCTTTTATTGTTTCTAACATTTTTTCATAAAGCTCTCCTGAAAGAAGTTTATATTCTACTATTGGATCTCTTTGTCCATATGCTCTTAAATAAATTCCTTCTCTCAATCCATCTAATGATTTTAAATGTTCTCTCCATCTTGAGTCAACTACCTCAAATAATATATATTTTTCAAGTCTTCTCATCAAATCAGAACCTATTCTATTTTCTTTTTCATCGTATTCTTTTACTATATCATTATACAATTTTTCTGCGTAATTTTCTATACTTGTAGATTTATACTCAGTCAAATCTTTTATTTCATATCCATATTTTTCATTTAAAAACTCAGCAAGTCCAGTAATATCCCAGTCATCTTTAAATTCTCCTACAAATCTTGCTGTTACCTCAGAATAAATAGTATCTCTAAGCATATGTAAAACTGTTTCTTTAAGATCATCTTTTACCATAGCTTCATTTCTACTTGCATAAATAGCTGTTCTTTGCTTATTCATAACATCATCAAATTCAAGAAGATTTTTTCTGATTCCAAAGTTTCTAGACTCAATTTTATTTTGAGCATTTGCTATTGCTTTATTAATCATTGAGTGAGTAATTGGTTCTCCCTCAGGGAGTCCTAATCTTTCCATAACATTTTTTACTCTGTCTGAACCAAATAATCTCATTAAGTCATCTTCAAGAGATAGATAGAATTCTGATTCTCCAGGATCTCCCTGTCTACCAGATCTTCCTCTCAACTGATTATCTATTCTTCTAGATTCATGTCTTTCAGTTCCAAGGATAAATAATCCTCCTTGCTCCATAACCTTTTCTCTTTCTTCTTCACATTGTACTTTGTATTTTTCTAATACTTCATTATAATTTTCAGCATCTCTGCTTCCTACTTCTTCTATAGCAAGGAACTCAGGATTTCCTCCAAGCATAATATCAGTACCTCTACCTGCCATATTAGTAGCAATAGTCACAGTTCCAAATCTTCCAGCCTGTGCTACTATTTCAGCTTCTTGAGCATGGAATTTAGCATTCAATACATTATGAGGTATCTTTCTTGCTTTAAGAAGCTCAGAAAGATCTTCAGAACTTTTTATTGAAATAGTTCCTACAAGCACTGGCTGTCCTTTTTTATGTAATTCTTCTATTCTATTTATTATTGCATCTATTTTTTCTTTATGTGTTTTAAAAACTAAATCTGGGTGATCAATTCTCATTACTGGTTTATTTGTAGGAATAACCACAACTTCTAATCCATATGTATGTACAAACTCTGCTGCTTCTGTTTCAGCAGTACCAGTCATTCCTGATAATTTTTCATACATTCTGAAATAGTTTTGAAGTGTAATTGATGCAAGAGTTTGATTTTCTCCTGCTATATTTACTCCCTCTTTTGCTTCAATAGCTTGGTGAAGACCATCTGAATATCTTCTTCCTTCCATAGCTCTTCCAGTAAATTCATCTATTATTATTACCTGTCCTTCTCTTACCAAGTAATCTCTATCTCTTTTAAAAAGTTCTTTTGCCTTTAAAGCTTGATTAAGATAATGAGTAAGTTCTACATTTTCTGGTGAATAAAGGTTGTCTATTTTCAATAGTTTCTCAACTTTTGTTACTCCTTTTTCAGTAAGAACAATATTTTTGGCTTTTTCATCAACTTCATAATCTCCCCATTTTTCAAGAGGGATATTCATTTCCTTTTTAGCTTTTATATCTTTAATTCCTTCAGTTTCATAACTTCTACTTAGCATTGAAACTATCTGATAGAATATTTTATACCATTTAATAGATTCAGTAGCAGCACCTGATATAATTAATGGTGTTCTTGCCTCATCAATAAGGATAGAGTCAACCTCGTCCACTATACAATAGTTAAGTTCTCTTTGAACTCTTTCTTCTATACTTCCTACCATGTTATCTCTCAGATAGTCAAATCCAAACTCAGAATTTGTACCATATGTAATATCACTGTTATATGCTTCTTTTCTTTGATCTGTTGATATACCATTTAGTATTACTCCAGAAGAAAGTCCAAGAAAATCATAAACTCTTCCCATCATATCTCTATCTCTAGCAGCCAGATAATCATTTACTGTTATAATATGTACACCTTTTCCAGTAAGAGCATTTAAGTATACAGGACATGTAGCCACAAGAGTTTTTCCTTCTCCTGTTTTCATTTCAGTGATTTTTCCCTCATGAAGTACTATTCCTCCAATAAGCTGAACATCATAATGTCTAAGTCCTAATACTCTCTTAGATGTTTCTCTTACAGTTGCAAATGCTTCTGGTAAAATATCATCTAAAGTTTCTCCTTTGGCTAATCTTTCTTTGAAGTAAGCAGTTTTTTCTCTCAGCTGCTCATCAGTAAGTTTTTCAAAATCAGGTTCAAGCTGATTGATAACATCTACTATCTTCCTTATCCTCTTTATTTCTCTATCATTTTTAGTACCAAATATCTTTTTTAGCAAATCTCCTATCATCTACAATTTTCCTCTCTTTAAATTATTATTCTGACACTTTATCAAGATATATGCTACCATAAATCTTCTAGATAGTCAATTAAAGGTGCCTGTTTTTATATTAATTTTTATCATTATTCTTACATATCTCTATAAATTCTTCTTCTGTAAGAATTTTTACAGTTCCTAACTCCTGAGCTTTTTTCAATTTACTTCCAGCTTTTTCCCCTATGATAAGATAATCAAGGTTTTTACTTACTGCTGATAAGTTTTTACCTCCAAGTTTTTCTATTTCTTCTTTTATTTCTTCTCTTTTAAAATTTTTAAGTGTCCCTGTAAAAAGAAAAGTTTTTCCAGAAAATATTTTATCAGATTGATCTTCTTCCTCTTTTTCCTCCATGGCAAACTGTAATCCATGTCCTCTTAATATATTTATAAGTTCGATATTTTCTTCATCTCTAAAAAAATCATATACAGCTTTTGCTCCCTTATCACCAATACCATCAATTTCCATTAACTCTTCTATTTCCATTTTCATTAAATTATCTATATTTCTGCTTGCTTCTGCCAAAATTTTCCCAGAATATTTCCCAATAAAAGGTATACCAAGGGCATAGATAACTTTTGAATAATCTCTTTTTTTACTTGCCTCAATTGAATCTAAAAGATTTTCTACACTTCTTTTTCCCATTTTTTCTATATTTTCAAGATCTTCTTTGTGATCTTTCAAATCATATATATCTCCAACATTTTTTATAAATCCAAGTTCCAGCATTTTTTCTACCATTTTGCTTCCAAATCCACCTATGTTCATAGCATCTCTTGATACAAAATACTCAATTCTTCCCTTTACTTTTCCAGGACATACTGGGTTAGTACACTTTATATCTACCTGTCCCTCTTCTCTGGCAACTGGACTTCCACATACAGGACACTTATCAGGTTCAGTTATCATTTTCTCACTGCCATCTCTGAATTCTTTTATAGATTTTACTACCTGTGGTATTATCTCAGCAGCTTTTTCTATAAATACCTTATCTCCTATCCTTATATCTTTTCTTTCTATTTCATGAAAGTTATGAAGACTGGCTCTTTTTACTTTACTTCCTGATAATGACACCTCTTCAAGTTCAGCAACTGGAGTAACTTTACCTGTTCTTCCCACCTGCCATGTAATTCCTAACAAAGTAGTAGTCACCTGTTTAGCAGGAAATTTATATGCTATAGCCCATCTTGGACTTTTAGTAGTATTTCCAAGTTTATCCCAAAAATCAAGATTATCTACTTTTATTACCATTCCATCTGTTTCATAATCCAGTTTTTCTTTTTCCTGTTCCCAATAATCTATTCTTTTTTTCAAAGCAGAAGCTGTACCTAAAACTTCACATACTCCTGTAGTTTTTATTCCTAAAGACTCCAGATATTTTATACTTTCGCTATGAGTTTGTATTCCATAATTTTTAGCATCTACTATAAAATAAAAATAGCAGTCTAAGCCTCTTTCTTTTATTATACTTGCATCAATTTGTCTAAGTGTTCCACTTGCAGCATTTCGAGGATTAGCAAATACTTCCTCTCCTGCTTCCATTCTTCTTTCATTTAAAGTTTCAAATTTACTTATAGGAAGAACTATTTCTCCCCTTATCTCTATATCCAACGGTTCTTTTAATGTATGAGGAATAGTTTCAATCTCAAGAATATTTTCTGTAACATCTTCTCCTATTGCTCCATCTCCCCTAGTTACTCCTTTTACAAGTTTTCCCTTTTCATATTGAATGCTTATAGACAATCCATCTAATTTTAATTCAAGAGCATATTTTATATTATTTTCTTCTGGAAGAAGCTTTTTAATTCTATCTATAAAATCTCCTATCTCCTCTTCATTATATGTATTAGAAAGACTCAACATTGGTTTCCTATGAGTTACTTTCTGAAACTTATTCTCTCTAAGATTTGAAGCTCCTACTATAACAGTAGGTGAAGCTTCACTTTTATATTCTGGATATTTTTCCTCTAAATCTTTAAGTTCATTCATCAGCATATCATATTCTACATCAGAAATAAGGCTCTCATTATTAGTGTAATAATACTGGTTGTACTTTAAGAGATCTGCTCTCAGCTTCTCTATTCTCTCCTTATCCGTTTTCATGTCATTCTCCTCAAAAAAATTTAATTTCATTTCTTTCATTATTTTTGCTCCAATTTTTAAATTTAATTATAATATTTTTATATTGACATTATATCATTTTTTCAAAGATTTTTTTAAAATATTATTTGTTGATATGATAAAAAAATGTTAATATATTTGAAACAGCAATTTAAGAAAAATAAGGAGGTTTTTTCAAATGGAGCCTATTTTGATTTTTGGACATAGACATCCAGATACAGATTCTATCTGTTCTTCAATTGCCCTAGCCGAATTAAAAAAAGAGATGGGAATAAATGCTATTCCTTATAGACTTGGTGATATAAATAAAGAAACAGAATATGTATTAAAATATTTTGGTGTAAAAGTTCCCAAACTTTTAAAAACAGTAAGTGCCCAAATATCTGATTTAACCAGAGTAGAAAAAAAGACTTTATCCATAGATGATTCTTTAAGATCAGCTTTAGATATAATGACTGTGGAAAACTTTTCCAGTCTGCCTGTAGTAGATGATAAGAAGCAGCTTAAAGGTATGATTCACATCTCTGATATTGCTAATACTTACCTCAACCTTGAACACTCTGATCTTTTTGGAAAATATAAGACTACATATGAAAATCTCAAAGATGTTCTTGATGGAATAATTGTAAGTGGTACTTATCCAAGTGGAATTATCACAGGAAATCTAAAAGCAGTATCTGAATTGGAAAATGTTGCTCATGGGGATATAGTCGTAACTACCTCTATGGTAGATGGTATTGACAGGTCTATTAAAGCTGGAGCAAAGGTTATAATAGTTGCTTGTGATGAAGATGATTTTATTAGTCCAAGAGTAACTTCTGATTGTGCTATTATGAGAGTTCATGCTAACCTTTTCAAGACAATAAGCCTTGTAAGTCAGTCACTTTCATTATCATCTATAATGAACAACACAAAATTTTATTCTTTTAAAAAAGATGACTTTCTTCATGATATAAAAGATATAATGAAAGAAGCAACACAAACTAACTTCCCTGTTACTGAAAAAGATGGAACTGTATATGGAACTATCAGAACTAAAAACCTAATTAATTTTACAAGAAAACAGGTTATTTTAGTTGACCATAATGAAAGAGCTCATTCAGTGGAAGGATTACAGGACGCAAAAATATTACAGGTTATTGATCATCATAAATTTGGAAATTTTATTACAGATGAACCTGTAAAAATAAATGCTGAAATAGTTGGGTGTACTTGTACTATAATTTATGAGTTATTTAAGGAAGCAAGAATTACTCCATCTAAAAAGGCTGCTGGACTTATGATGAGTGCCATTCTTTCAGATACTCTTATGTTTAAATCTCCTACTTGCACTCAAAAAGATATAGACACAGTTAAAGAGCTTGCCCTTATTTGTGAAGAAATTGACTATGAAGAATATGGAATGAATATGCTTATAGCAGGAACTTCCCTCGCTAACAGATCTCCATATGAAATACTTACTACTGATATGAAAGAATTTTCAATGAATGGAATAAATATGGGAATAGCCCAAGTAAATACTGTTGATGTAGCTGGACTTTTAAATAAAAAAGCAGATTTAGAAAGGGCTATGAAAGAAATAAATAAAAATTCTGAATTCTCAATGTTTATCCTTATTATTACAGATATAATAAAATCTGGCTCATATGCTATGGTAATAGGAGATTTCCCAGAACTTCTAGAAAGAGCTTTTAACGTTCAATTAGAAAATAATCTTACATGGCTGGAAGGTGTAGTTTCAAGAAAGAAACAAATAGTTCCTTTCCTTATGGCTGCAAGTCAGAGCTTAGATTAATATATTAAAATAGAGGCTGATTGCTAATATAGAAATACAATTTTAGAATTTTTCCAGTAGAGAAGTTTGTTATTAATTCAGCCTCTATATTTTTTTCTCTCCATCTAATGTATATTTTTTCATAAAATCTTTTTTAACTTCAAGAAATTCTTCTATATCATTAAAAAATTGCAATAATACTGCTCTGCTTTCAAATTCAACTCTGCTCTTTGGAAGAGGCATATTTTTAAATTTTTCTCTCAAAGCTTCTAATTCTGCTAATGCTTCAAGATAAAGCTTATCTACTCCAATTGAACTTCCCACTTTTCTTGTAAATTCTGAAATTATAAATGTATGTTCACTGCTTATAAAAAACTTATAGAAATGTCTTCTCATTCTCACTAAAATTTTATACTGAGCTCTCTTCATATTAAAAACTTCTATTTCATACCTTGAACCATAAAACAAAGCATTGTTATAATCTTTATATGCTAAATCCCTTCCTATATCCAATTCTTTTCTCAACTCTTTAAATATTTTATCTTCATCAATAAATATTGCTCCAGTTATTAATTCATCACTCATATAACTGAGAATTTTCTTCATAAGATTATCTACATTTTCTTGAGTATATTTTATTTTTTTAGTCACATCAGGCATATATAGATTCAAAATTATAGCTATTAATGCTCCAAGAACTAATATTAATATTTCATTTGACAAAATCTTTAAAGATAGATTTTTCTCTGTAAGGATATGTGTTGCAAGTACCACTGTTACCAAAAAACCTTGAAACAGATTAAACCTTAAGCATACTGGCATAAATATCAAAATAAAAAGTCCGAACACAAATGGTGTATATCCAAAAAAATAAAAAAATATTGCTGCTATAAAAAGTCCTATAAGAGAAGCAATGAATCTTTCAACAGCTATTTTTACAGATTCTTTTTTAGTTGTCTGTATACTTATTATTGTAACTATACCTGCAGTTACTCCATAACTTATTCCCATAATTTGAGCTAAATATATAGCTAAAAACGTTCCAAATGCAGTTTTTATAACTCTATGATCAAAATAACTCAAAATATCCCTCCTTTAAACTTTTTCTATATATTTTTATACTTCTGAAAACTTACTTTTCTTTTTATATTTTACCATATTTTCAAATAAAAAGAACACTCTCAAAAGAGAGTGCCCTTGACATAGAAAAAATATGATTTATACTATTATTTTATTAGATTTTTTGATGCTCTAAATCTTACTACTTTCTTAGGATATATTTTCATTATCTCCCTAGTTGATGGATTACTAACTAATCTCGGCTTTCTTTCCAGTATTTCAAATATTCCGATGTTGACAAATGTTACTGAATCATATTTCATCAAGGCTTCCTGCAAGGTTTGTGTAAATATATTTATTTCTTCTAATGCTGCCTTTTGTGATATCTTTCCCTGAGTTATTGTGTTATATATCCTTGCCAGCTCTCTCTTATTCATCAGCATCATCTCCATTGACAAGAGTTTTTAAGCCTGTTCCTGTTCTG
>OKRR01000131.1_pt1 | contig 83529 bp, 79 predicted proteins | sample 1601211 | NCBI WGS metagenome assembly OKRR01 (sample SAMEA3541525, study PRJEB24748) | human gut metagenome | biome: human gut; feature: human-associated habitat; material: faeces | place: China | collected 2012
CTGCTATATCTCTAAACATTCCCACTGATTTTCTTGAAAGTTCACTTGAATATGAGTAAGGATTGCCTGCATAGATGTCATTTAAATAGCCTAAGAATGTTGAAAGTTTCTCATCACTATCTACATCAAATTCCTTCACTCCATCTACAACTCTCATACTCTGATATATTTTATCTAACTTTTCATAATTTACATCTTCAGGAGTATCTGGTGATAATGGCAGTGTAGATTTAGTTGTAACAGTTACTTTTGTATTATCCTGCTCATTTTTACTAACTGAGTGTAATAGAGAAGTTGTTTCTAAAGTAAATAAATCTCTGTATTTAATATCATTATTTTCTACACCATACAATCCATCTCCAAGCTTCATTCCCATATCTATTGTAGTTCCATCTGATACTCCATTTAGAGCTAAAAGAAGTTTTCCTCCATTTGATTCTATTACTCCTCCTGTATTACTTGATAGAGCATGTGAGTTTCCACTTGTTCCATTTATTCTTAGGATAAGATTTCCATCTTTTTCTATTTTTATGCTCTCTACACCTGTTACTTTTAATTCTTCTACTGTTCCACCAGCTTTAACAGTTTGATTAAATAGAGTAACATTTGTATTTATATTTATATTCTCAAAATTAGATATATTGTGCATAATATTTATTCCTTGACTGTCTGCTGAATTTGACTTAGCACCTGAACTTATTCCAAAATTAAGAGTATCTTTAGAACTGCTATCTCCACCATCAAGAGCTCCATTAATTATTGTTCCAGCTCCTATTGTAAGGGTATCAGCTCCCCCTCCCATATTTATATTTCCATTGACTATAGTATTTTGAGTTGCAGATTTTTCCACTCCATTATCTGTATATTTAATTTCTCCTGACTGAAGTATTAAAGTATCTCCATTGCTACTTCCTGATATGGTTGCACTTCCATCTACTCCTCCATTTACTATTGTTCCTGATAAAGTCAGCTTTTTATCTGTTCCTTCAAATACAACTGCTGTTCCATAAGCATTGATTATTGAACCTTTCACTTCAGCTTCATCATTTTTATCATCTACACCACCAGCTTTATATGTATTTGTTAAAGCATTTAATATATGGTTTTCTTTATCTCCTTCAAATGAATTACTTTTATCATCATTTTTTTCTGTTACATTTTCTACTGTTACCTTTCTTTCTCCCATAATATTTTCTTCAATATCATAGAATAATATATCTTGATCTCCTCCAGCTCCTGCCTCTATTGTACCCTCACCATTATTTTTTATTATAAGTCCATAGTTTACTAATTTATTTGCATCTGCAGTAGGTGAATCAACAATATCTAATCCATCAAGTACCTCATTAGTATCACTTCCATTTACAAGTATTCCATAGTTCTTTGCACTTTTTATAGTTCCTTGATTAGCTCCGTTAACAGTATTAGATATAGCATTTTTCTCTCCATAAACAACTCCTAGATTATTTAGGTTGTCCATTTCTGTTGACTTCCCTCCAGTATCTATTCCTGTTTCAGTCCCATCACTTACTATTACTCCATTATTCAATAGGCTTCCTATTCTTGAGTTACTACTACTTATCCTATTACTAGCCCCTGATGTTACTAAGGTTCCTATTGTTCCTCTATTTTCTATTCCATACCTGCTACTAATTATCAACTTATTGTTAATTAGTGTAGTTATTGTTCCATTATTTTGTATTCCACATGGAGCACTAGCTTCGCTAGCAGTTATTAGTCCATTATTAATTAATGTGGTTATATTTCCTGAATAATCATTATATATACCATAAGACATATTACTACCATAACCTAATACTAGTCCGTTGTTAGTCAAAATTCCTATTGTTCCTGAACTGATATTTATTCCATAACCATTATTTCCTTCACCTCTAGCTGCTATTATTCCATTATTTATTATATTTATAGTTTTATCTGATAATGCCAATTTTATCCCAGTAGAAGTATCAAACATATCTGAAGTTTCTTTAAAAATCAGCATATTGTTAGTATAAGTTTCCCCATCAAAAGTATTGTCTAAAAATTCGTGAGTTTCACTATTATATTCTTTACCATTAAACTCTATTTTTTCACCATTTATAGCTATATCTAACTTTACTTCATCTACTCCCATTACTGCTGTACACGACAAAAGGAATCCAATTACTGCCCCTATTGTTATGTTTCTTCCTCTTCTTTTGTTGCTGCTTTTTACTGCCTTCATAATCTTTTCAATCATATTTTTCCTCCCCAAGTTTGTTTTTATATATTTTTATTTAAAATTTTTTCAATTTTCTTCTCCAAAATCCAAATTAAAATTGAAAATTTAAATATAGAAATTAAGCCGATATCTGAGAGGAGTTCCCTTTTATACATAAAAGCGAACTTTGAGAGGCTCTAACCTCCCTATTTTTCATACCCCATTTTTTGAACCCCGTTCCCCTCCCAAAACTTTTATGTTGACTTTTGTAAATTTAAAGAGTACAATGATAGGGAAAATATAGAGAATGTGTTCGCCTTTATGTATAAACAAGAACTTTTTATTAAAAAGCTCGCTTTTTCCCTTTCTTAGTACTTTATTAGATACTCTTCCATTGCTGATAAAATATTTTAAAAATTTTGCTGTTATTGTTTTCATAAGTTTTCCTCCATTTTTTTATTTTTGAGTAAAAAAAAGACTGCAGCTTCTGCCACAGCCTCTTTTCTTTAAGCTTCTGTTGTATTATTTTTTACATAAAACTGGTATGCTGCCAATAGACTTCTGTATTTGTCTATTGTTTCCAAAGAAGTTGTATAAGATTTAATTTCCTTCTCTGCGCTTTCCTGCCAGTCTTTGTATGACTCATATGCTGAGTTTTCTGGGAACTCCTTTCCTGATTCTACTAACTCTGCTATATGCTCAAGAGTTGCTGTTATATCGTCTATATTTTTTAATATAGCCTTTTCCCTCTTGATTGCATTTTCCACCTTCTCCATTTCTTTTTGAACCACTGCTAAGATTACTTGATTTTCTCCTGCCATTTTACTGCCTCCTGTTTTATTTTTGCCATACGTATATGATACTCTCAATGCGCATAACAATCCAGTGCACCAATGTGGCTGTTTGTGTATGTATGTGTATTAGCATTTTATTCCATAGAAAAATCAGGCAGATTCAATTCTTTGTATTTTTTTAATATTTGCTGTATCTCTACTGGCATGTTTTCCATGTCATCTTTTTTATATTTTCTTTTCTCAATATTTTTTTCTTCCCCTGTGTGTATTATTTATATCTTTATATTCTTTTATTATCTTCTTAATAAAAACTATCTTCTGATGTCTGTAAAAAACCAGCAATGGTTTTACCAGTAATGGTTTCCTCAGTACTGGCTTTCTCGGTAACAGTTTTCTTATCATTGGTTTTTTCTTCTACTGACATCTAAATAATTGCAGTACCTTTTCCTCCTGCCGACAAAACAGTTGATTCTTTGCACTTCTCTTATTTTCCATCTTTCACTCCTTCAAATTCGTAATAATATCTACAATTTTTTTATAGTTATTACTTTTTTTACAATCTTTTTTATAACATTTTTTTTATATTTAATTTTTTTTACAAATGATACGGTTCATATATTAGCATAACATTCTATTCTTGTATACAGGAAAATTTAAAATTAAAAATTAAAAAATAGAAGAAAACATATCATTTTCATTTATTTTTATTTATATTATCTATACTCATTAATTTTATTTCACCAATATTTTTTTAAGTATTTTTTTATATTTTTTTATTTTTTGTAAAAGAAAAATTTATTATCTTTATACCCTTTCCTAAAAAAACTATATGTCTTCTTTTTATGTTAAAGTTATCTTTAATTACAAAAATTATCTACCACAATCAAAAATCACCCATAAGATAAATTTACCTCACAGGTGATGATTTTTTTTACTAAAATATTTTTTATTTATATAGTCATGTTAAAAAATTCTATTTTTTCTATTTCTATAAATATTAAAAAGGAGCCTCTTACAGCTCCAATTTTTTAATTATATTTTTTAAATCAATTAATTTTCTTCATAAAATAATTTTATTTTATCTTCTGGTTTAACTTCCTCTTTTAAAATATATTTAGTCTTGTAATCTTTAAATAATTTAAAGAAAGTTCCACTTAATGAAAGCATGACAGCTATGTTGATAAATGTTGGTACTGCAGTTGTAAAGTCAGCAAACAACCATACAGTTGATCCTGGCATTCCAATAGTAGTTGCCATAAGTACCATTACAAATCCTGGTACTGGATAGAATATCTTATAGAATTTTAATATTCCATCTTTTAATTTAGGAGATGATTTCATAAGATGTCTTAAAATAATCTCATAGTAAGCATACCACCCAGATGAAGTAGTTACTCCAAATAGGAAAATTCCAGTTGCTATAAATATTTTACTTGCTGATCCCATACCAGTTTCAAAAGCATTTAGAGTAAGAGTAGCACCAGTTGCTCCACTGCTCCATACACCAGTAATAATTATAACAAGACAAGTCAAAGTACAAACTACAATTGTATCAACAAAAACTTCAAATGCTCCCCACAATCCTTGTTTTATAGGGTGATCTGTTTGTGCAGAAGCATGAATCATTGGAGAGCTTCCCCACCCTGCTTCATTACTGAATACTGATCTTGCCATACCAATTCTCATTACCTGACTGAAAGCTGCCCCAGCAAATCCCCCTGCTGCTGCTGTTCCAGTGAAAGCTCCTTTAAATACAAGTCCCAATGTTGCAGGAAGGTTTCCAATATTTATAGCTACTATGTACAATGCTGCTCCCACATAAAATACACACATGATAGGTACTATTTTCCCAGCTAGTTTTCCTAAAGACTTAATTCCTCCAATAATGAGAATATAGTTACATATGATATATATAATACTTGCATAAATTATTTTAATACCAAATGCTGCACTTACAGCTTCTGACACTGTATAATTTTGTACTGTAATAAAAAATGTTGAAAATATTCCACCACCAAATATAGCTGCAGGGATAAGCCACCATTTATGACCCTTTTCTTCTCCAAGTCCTTTTTCCATATAATAAGTAGGTCCTCCATATGGATCTCCCTTTTCATCTTTTTCTCTATAATAAACACCTAGAGAAACTTCAGCCATTTTTAAAATCATTCCTACAAAAGCTGCTATCCAAAGCCAGAAAAGCGACCCAGGACCTCCTACTGCCATAGCTGTAGCAACTCCTCCAATATTTCCTACTCCTACTGATCCTCCAATTGCTGTAGCAACTGCTTCAAAAGGAGTGATAAGCCCTTTTCCCCCTTCTTCTGCTTTATTACCTTTTTTAATTATCTTACATATAGTTTCAGAAAAAATATGCTTGAGATGAAATACCTGAAAAAATCCAGTTTTAAAAGTGAAATAAAATCCTGTTCCCAGAATGATTACTATTATTGGTAATCCCCATAAAAAACTAACCAAAGCTTCAAAATATGCCAACATTTTTTATACCCCCTTAATTATTTATATATAGAATCTCTCCACCAATAATTGTTGAATCAATTTTAGTAGAAAGTATCTCACTTTTATCAATAGAAAATATATCCCTATCTAATACAACAAAATCTCCTAATTTTCCCACTTCTAAACTTCCCTTTATCTCTTCTTCAAAAGATGCATAAGCACTGTTTACTGTATAACATCTTACTGCTTCCTCTACAGATATCTTTTCATTTGGAAGCCAACCATCTTTTGGATAAAAATTCATATCCTGTCTATTCACTGCACAATGTATTGCCTTTACTACATCTACACTATCTACAGGAGCATCTGAACCAAAACTTAATTTTATTTTTTTATCAAGCATAGTTTTCCATGCATATGATTCCAAACTTCTTTCATATCCAATCCTATCTTCTACTATGTGTAAATCATAATCAAGAAATATAGGCTGGATATATGTTATAATATCTAATTTTTTTATTCTATCTATGAGTTCTGCTGTTGTTAACTGACAATGTACTATTCCATGCCTTTTTCTATTGAGATTGGGGAGCTTCTCAAAACTGTCCACTGCCATTTTTATAGCTCCATCTCCTATAGCATGTACTGCTATCTGATACCCCATAGAATCTGCATATTCAACTATTTCATTAAATTCTTCCTGTGTATATGTCACTACTCCCCTGTTATTTTTTTCTCCCTCATAGGGCAGCTGCAATAAAGCTGTTTTTCCTCCTAATGACCCATCTAATAAAAGCTTTATAGGTCCCATTTTAAATCTTTCCCCACCAGTTCCAGTAAAATATTTATACTCAGCTAATTCTTTTATTCTATCTTTTGTAGGCATAAGCCCCTGTTCATAAACTCTTATTTTAAGTTTTCCCTCTCTATCTAACTCTTCATAAGCTTGTATAACTTTTTTAAAATCCTTATCTGGAAATGATTCAAAATCATCTGTCTGTACTGATGTTATTCCCATTGCTAAAAATTTTTCTTGAGTTTCCAATATTATATTTTTCATTTCTTCAAGTGAGAGTTTAGAAATGTGTGAATAAACAAGATACAATGCATTCTCTGTAAATATCCCCTTATCGTAATCTATATCTCCTCCAAAGCATTTTGTTTCAGGTGTTATTCCACACAACTCCATAGCCTTGCTGTTAATAACTGCTACATGACCACAAGCTCTTGTATAGCACACTGGAATATCTTCAGATATTTTATCTAAGTCACTTTTTTCAGGCATTCTCTTCTCCCCTGAGAAAAGATCTTGATTCCACCCTCTTCCTAATATCCAACTTCCATAAGGTAAAGTTTTTTCCCCAAGTGTAATAAGCTCCTCTATACTTCTACATTCATTTAGCCTTATTTTTTTCTCTGTATATCCATAATTCATAAAATGTACATGACTGTCATTAAATCCCGGCACTACAGTTTTTCCTTTCAAATCAATTACTTCTTTATCATCTCTTTTCTTAAACTCTTCCAATACATCTTCTGTATTTCCCAAAGCTGCTATTCTTCCATTTTCTACAGCTATTGCTTCATATATAGCATTTTCAGAATTAAAAGAATGTATCTTTCCATTCTTAAATATCTGCATTTATTCTACCTCACAACTTGCTACAAATTTTTCAAATATTTTTTTCATCTCTGTATTTCCTCTAGCAGTCATCATTTCAGGGTGCCATTGAATTCCATAAAGAAACTTATGAGATTTCATTTGAAAGGCTTCTACTATTCCATCATTAGTTACAGCTATTGTAGTTAATCCCTCTCCTACTTTATCTATAATCTGATGATGAAAGGAGTTAGTAGCAATCTCTTTTCCATATAGCTCAAAGAGAATATTATCTTCTTCTATGATATTTACTCTATGTGTGGCTAATTCTGGATAAAGATCTTGCCTATGCTTTAAAAATTCTTTTCCATAATATCTTACATCTTGAAATAATGTGCCATTAAAATAGACATTTAAAATTTGGTGTCCTCTGCATATTCCCAATATTGGTTTTTTAGTTTTTAAAAATTCCTCAACTATAATCATTTCACATTTATCTCTTTCAGGAGAAATTACATTTATTCCTTCTTTGAAGTCCTGTCCATAGAGAAACGGATTTAAATCTGCTCCTCCTGATAAAAGCAATCCATCTAAAAGTTCAAGTTGTCCTTTTATTACTTCTATATCATCAGTAACAGGAATAACTACTGGTATTCCTCCTCCTGCTACTACTGCTTTTGTATAGTCTATACTTACTGTAGTTCTATGATAGTTTCTCAACCCCTCTTCCTTCTCATAGGCTGAAGTTATCCCGATTATAGGCTTTTTCATATTAAATCCCCCCTATTTGTTTGTAGTTCTTACTACAAGATACAACATTTTTGTAGTTTAGTCAACAATTTTTTCTATTTTTTTATCATTTCATTTTAAAATAATATCAAAAGTATCTATATAGTACATTTTTAAAAAATAAAAAAAGATGAGTAAAAAATTAACTTCAACATAACTGGCAAGAAGTTGCCCACTTCTATAAATAGCTTGGTAAATATAGCTACCTTACAAAAGCAGCTACTTACCAAGAAAGAAGCTTCCACTTCAAAATTACAAAGTAATTTTAAGTGGGAGAAGTTCATAGATTTTACTCATCTATATATATAAATATTAATTTTCTGATGTAAATAAAAAATCTTTTACAAGACTATTTTCTTTTAATTCTGCATATATACTAGTTTTATTTTTTTCAAAAAGTGCTGTTAAAATTATATTGCAAAGCTCCATAGGAACTATATATGAATTAAAAAAACCATTGTTTTCAACAGATATTTTAAAAACAATATTACTCAAAAAACTTATTTCAGAAAATACATTACTTGTGATGGTTATTATTTTAGCTTTCTTTTCTTTTGCCAACTTTACAGCTTTTATCTCATCATTTAAAAATCTAGGAAAAGCAAATATTATAACAACATCACCTTTTTTTATATGAGAAAAGGCTTCATACAATCCCAATCCTCCCTCATTCACACATTCAGCATTAAATCCCAGTCTTTTCACATGCCAGAACATAAACTGAGATATAGCTCTACTTGAACCTATTCCTAAAAAATATATTTTTTTAGCTTCATCTATCATTTCCACAGCTTCATTTACTTGATCAAAATCTACATTCAATAAAAATTCCTTTATATTTTCAAGATCAGCATTAACTATTTTATTTGCTATGTCATTTTTAGAATTGAAATTGTCCCAGTTTTTTACTATTCTATCATCAGGACTTGTTTCACTGAGTTCCAAAGCTATATAATTTTTAAAATCATTAAATTTATTAAATCCCATCGTTTTGGAAAACCTTAAGACAGAAGCATCACTCACTCCTATTTCTTTTCCTAAATCTAATGCTGATAAAAGTATAACTTTCTTAGGATTTTTTACAAGAAATTCTGCAATTTTCTTTTCTCCTTTAGTCAGTGTTTTATAATTTTCTTTATAGAATTTATGTATTTTATCCATATTTATTCGACCATTCCTTTTTAAAAATAAGTTTCTTTTTCAATTATAACATAATTTAACTTTTTCTTAAAATTTTCCTTTTAAATATTTTAGGGTGTATTTTTTTGAAATTATGGTGTAGAATGTAAATATCAAAAAAATTCAGGAGGAGTGTATGGTTATCAATTCAATTAAAATGATTATCAATCAAAAAAATCTATTATCCAACATAGATTATTTGAAAAAATTAAAGGGAAAAAATATCCTTCCTGTTGTTAAAGCCAACGCTTATGGACATGGAGTAGAATTAATAATAAAAGCTCTTTATGATGGAGGACAAAGAGAGGTTGCTGTTGCACGTTATGTTGAAGCTGAAAATATTCTGAAAATGAACTTAGGAAGTAACCTCAAAATTCTTGTCTTTGAAAGCATTGGAGATATCGAATTAATAAAAAACAATCCAAACTTAGAAATAGCTATCAATGATTTTAACGAGTTGAAAGATTTAATAAAAGCTGGAATTCCATCTAATAGAATGCAGCTTAAAATAGATTTAGGTTTTGGTAGAAATGGTATCTCTCTTTCTGAAATTCCTGAATTAGAAAAATTTACCAATGAAAATAATTTAAAATTTAAAGGTGTTTTTTCTCATCTTTTTGCTGTAAATTATGAAGATGGACTGGAATTAATAGACTTATTTTCAGATGTAGTGAATTCCATAGGAAAAGATAAATTTGAAATGATTCATTTACAAAATAGTGCTGCAGTTATGAATTATAATTGTGATATAGCCACTCATATAAGAGTTGGAATGCTTACTTATGGTTTACAGGAAGTTGGCTATTTTGACCCTAATTTGAAACAAGTATTTTCTTTGGAAGGACAGGTAGCTGGTGTAAGAGATATTGAAGATCATAAATATGTTGCATATGAATTAAAAGATGATTTAGATATAGAAAACTGTAAATATCTGGCAAAAATAAAAATAGGATATGGTGATGGTTTCCTTAAAAGAAATGAAAAAAGCAAATGTATTATTAACAACAAGGAGTTTAAAATAGCTCAAGTTACCATGGACAATACTTTTATAGAAGTAGATGCAAGTGTTAAAGAAGGGGATAGAGTTCTTTTATATAATGATATTACTAAAGTTGTTAATTTTACTGGTATGAATATATATGAACTTCTAACAATATTGAGTCCTAGAATTCCTAGAGTATATAAATATTAATTCTAGTTGCATTTCCAATAACTCAAGCAAAAATACTGAAAAGAGAAAAATTCGATATAAAAACTTTCAAGTAAATAAATTTAGTTGTTATAAAAAAATTATGATTATTTTTTTCTATTAGTCTACTTTTTGTTTGTTTACTGGAAATATTTTTTCTGTTATTTTTTCTTTGATAATTATTTTCCAACTAATATAAATATAGATTTTTTCTTATTTCTTCATGATTATATAGTCTTTTTTATTGATTTTTTCTCTATAAATAGATTGACTTAGTCTTCCATGAGTAGTAGAATATTCTTTAAATAAAAATATATTTCAAATTTAGTTTAATAAAACTATATAGAGGAATGGTGTTATGGAAAATAAAAATAATCTAGAAAAAATATTAGAATTTAACAGAGAATTTGTTGAATCAAAAGAATATGAAAAATATCAAACTACTAAGTATCCAGAAAAAAAAATAGCTATAGTATCTTGTATGGATACAAGATTGACTGAGCTTCTTCCTAAAGCTATGAATCTTAGAAACGGTGATGCAAAAATCATAAAAAATGCTGGTGGTCTTGTTATTCACCCTTTTGGAAGTGCTATGAGAAGTATCCTTATCTGTATATATGAATTTAATATTAAAGAAGTATTTATTGTAGGTCACTATGACTGTGGAGTAAGTAACTTGAATGCTGATAAAATAGTTAAAAAAATGGAATTAAAAGGTATTGATATGAATACTTTGAATACTCTTTTTTATTCTGGAATAAATGTAAAAGACTGGCTACATGGCTTCGATTGTGTAGAAGAGTCAGTGGAAAGAAGTGTTTCTGTAGTAAGAAATCACCCTCTTGTTCCAAAAGATGTTGCTGTACATGGTCTTATTATGGATCCTTTAACTGGTGAAATCAACCTTGTTATAAACGGATTTGATTCAATAAAAAAATAAACATTTTTATGGAAATTTTTACTAAAATTTAATTTTTTTATTGTACTATGATATAATAATATATCATTCACTTCAGGAGGATTCAAAATATGTTCAAGCTTTTTTTTAAAGGAATAATAATTGGTGTGGCAAATATCATGCCTGGAGTTTCTGGTGGTACTCTTGCCGTCATTTTAGGAGTTTATGATAAACTGACAGAAGCTATTGGAAATTTTCTTACTGTTCCTTTTAAAAAGAAAGTAGAGTATGGAAAATTTTTGCTTCAAATCTGCTCTGGTATGCTTATAGGAATAATTCTTTTTGCTAAAATAATAGAATTTTCTTTCACAAATTATCCAAGAAGTACTGCTGCTTTTTTCAGTCTTCTTATTCTTCCTTCAATACCTTTTATTGTAAAGGGAGAAGATAAGAAAAACAAAAATAATATAACTGCCTTTATCATCGGAGCAGTTATCACATTAATATTTGTATTTTTAGACTATCGTTTTGGAAGTAAAACTGATACTAAAACACTTGTAGAAGTTATAACTTTTTCCTATTGCATAAAGCTCTTCTTCTGTGGAGCATTAGCTGCTGGAGCCATGATAATTCCGGGAATATCAGGTTCTTTACTTCTCTTGATGCTTGGAGAATATTATAATATACTTGGATTTATAAGCAAATTTTTTGATGGAGCAGTACATATTACAAGCTACACTTCTTTAAGTGAAATAATACAAAATCTTTATATAATTCCCATTGCAATTTTTTCCTTAGGAATTTTAATAGGATTAGTAGTAATAGCAAAACTTATTAATATGCTTCTTTCATCAAAGCATAGAAGTGCTACTCTATTTTTTATAACAGGAATTATAGTCGTTTCTATACTTCAAATATGGGTAAATCTGTATAAATAATTACAAAAAAAAAGAGAATGTCTGAAGCTAATTTAATTTTAAATTAGACAGTTCATTCTCTTTTATATTTGATATTAATTTTAAGAAACTCATATGTTTTTAATTATTATTTCTTTTATTTATATAGAAATATAAGCAACTGAACTATTTTCTAAACTAATAAAGAAAATCACTTTTCCCCCCAGTTTTGCTTATAAGCTTTATTTCCCCTATAACCATATATTTATCTATTGCTTTGCACATATCATATATAGTTAGAGCTGCTATACTCACAGCAGTAAGAGCTTCCATTTCTACTCCTGTTTTTCCAGTAGTTTTTACAGCTGCCTCTATCCATATTCTGTCCTCAGCTATTTCAAAATCTATATCTGCTCCAGTTAGAAGTATATTATGACACATAGGTATCAAATCCCATGTTTTTTTAGCTCCACATATTCCCCCTACCTGTGCTACTGAAAGGACATCTCCTTTTTTTATCTTTCCATTAGTTACAGCTTTTATGGTGTCTGCTCCCATTTTGATATACCCTCTGGCTACAGCTTTCCTTTTAGTTTCATCTTTTTCGCTGACATCAACCATTCTTGCTCTACCATTTTCATTAAAATGTGTAAAATCCATTTTCTCTACCTCTTATTTTCCAAATGTACAATTAGGGTAATGACAAACTTCACAACTTTGGCAAAGTCCTCCATTTCCATACATCATAATATCTCTAGTTGTAAGTTTTTCTTCACTTAATACTCTAGGAAGTATTAAATCAAATATAGTCCTTTTTGCAAACATAACACAACCAGGAAGTCCCATCACAGGTACATTCCCAAGATATGACAATAGAAACATAGACCCTGGCAGAACAGGTGAACCATAACTTACTAGTTCTCCTCCCATTTCTATTATTGCTGAAGGTGTTACATCATCTGGATCTACAGACATTCCCCCTGTAAATATAAGTATTTCTGCTCCCATATCCAAAAGTTCCTGTGCCTTTGCTTTTATCATCTCTTTATTATCCTGTGAAAAAAGCTGGGCAATTACTTCACAGTCAAATTCCTTAAGTTTATCAACAACTACTTTTCCAAATTTATCCTCTATTCTTCCAAAAAAAACTTCATTTCCAGTAGTTACCATTCCCACTTTATATTTTCTATAACTATTTACATTTAATATAGGTGTTGAAATAATATTTTGAGCCCTTTCCATTTTTTCTTTATCAATAACTAAAGGAATCACTCTAGCCCCTGCTATAAGCTCTCCTTTTTTTACTGGAATATTATCTGGAAGGGTTGCAAAGGAAATTTCTCCCAACATATTAAGCTCAAGGAGTTTTTCTACATCTACTTTTAATATTCCGTCCTCTTCAGCATAAAAGTTTATTTTCCCCTCTTTTATTTCATCAGCTAATCTTATATTTTTTCCTTTTCCAATCTCTCCAAGAATAAGAGCAGCATCATTTTCATGTATTCCTTTATCTCCTAATTCAAAAACATAAATATGGTCTTTTCCTAATCTTAATAATTTTTCTATATCTTCTTCTTTTATTATATGTCCTTTTTTGAAGGCTCTTCCCTTTACCTCGCCAGGAATTATTTCTGTAATATCATGCTGTAATACACACCCTACTGCATTTACAGTTTCAATTTTTTTCATTATTTCTCTGCTCCTTTAAAAAAATAGTTATATAGACACATTATACAAAAACTTATTATAAGTACTATTACCAACAAAAGATTAGCTGTTTCGTCATCTCCACGTTCAACTGCTGAATATATGGCAATAGACATAGTCTGTGTCTTCCCTGGTATATTTCCAGCCAGCATAAGAGTAGCTCCAAATTCTCCCAAAGCTCTTCCAAATGACAATACTATCCCAGCAAGTATATTCCTTCTTATCAATGGAAGTATTATTAAACGGAGTATTTGAAAATCAGAGGCTCCCATTTCTTTTCCAGCTTCTCTATATGTGTAATCTAATGATGAAAATCCTGCTTTTATACAATTATACATAAGAGGCAGTGACACCACAAATGCAGTGATTATTCCAGCCCACCATGAAAATATTACCTGAATATTAAAAAAATCATATAAGTATGAACCTATTATCCCCCTTTTTCCAAGGAATATAATAAGAATATATCCCAAAACTGTAGGAGATATGAAAAGAGAAAGATTTATAAACATTTCAATTATACTTCTAAGTTTTTTACTTCTTTTTTCCATACTCCATACCAAAAATACTGCTACTATTACTGTTAAAGCAGTAGATATGGAAGCTATCTTTAAAGTTAAAAATACAGCATTTATATCAAATCTATTCATTTATTACTTTAAACCCAAACTTCTCAAAAGTATCTATTGAACCTTTTGTTGTAAGAAATTTATAAAAACTTTTTACCTCATCTCTCTCTTTATCTTTTAATATACCACAGCTGTATATAATAGGTGTATGAAGTGTATTTGGCACTTCGTATACTATTTCAGCATTTTTCATAACTTTGCTGTCTGTCTTATAAATCATAGCATAATCAACTTCATATAGATCTACATACTGCATAGCACTTCTCACATCTTTAGAAAGTACGAAATTTTCCTGCATTCTATCCCATAATCCCTCGTTTTGCAATACCTGCTTTGCATATCTTCCAGCTGGTACCACATCTGGATCTCCTATTGCAACTTTATGATCCAATAGTTCAGATAAACTGTCTATTTTTTTTCTTCCTGCTACCACCATTGTATTTTCAAGAATATCTCTAGAGAATTTTTCTGATACTAGATTCTGTTTTCTTAAGTCTTCTAAATCTTTTTTAGATGCAAAAAATACAAAATCTACAGGAGCCCCTCCTTCTATCTGTTTTTTCAAAGCTCCAGAAGCTCCAAAATTTATATTTATTACTACGTCCTTATTTTCTTTTTGATAATTTTCAACTATTTGAGATAATACTTCATTTAAACTTGCTGCTGCACTTATAGTTATCTCTTTTTTTTCTGTTTTTCCACATGCTGCTAATAAAAAAATCGAAACTGCTGTTACCAACACTGTAAAAAATCTTTTCATCTAATCACCTCATTCTTTTATCTTATCCCATTCTATCAGATTTAACAGTTTATATCAAGTATCTCAAGTTTTATTTTCTAGTTTTCAAAATTTTTAAACCCTTTTTTATTTTTTCCACTGCAAATATGTGTTATAATAAAAAAAAGTATTATGGAGGTACTGATATATATGTTTAGAACAGCAATAGTCTGTATGAGTGATAAAGGAGCAAAGGGTGAAAGAGAAGATCTTTCAACTAGTGTAATAGAAAAAATATTGATTGAAAATAATTATGAAGTAGTAAAAAAAATATTGATTCCAGATGAATTCCAACTTATAAAGGAAACATTAAAAAATATATGTGACAATAACGAAGCTGATTTAATTCTTACTACTGGAGGAACAGGTTTTTCAAAAAGAGATGTAACTCCAGAAGCAACATTGGAAATAGTAGATAAAACTGTTCCTGGAATACCAGAAGCTATAAGAGCTTATTCTATGACTATAACTAAAAGAGCTATGCTTTCCAGAGCTGCTGCTGGAATAAGAAAAAATACTCTCATCATAAACATGCCTGGAAGTCCAAAAGCTGTTGAAGAGTCTTTATCTTTCATTATAGATTCTCTTACTCATGGTTTGGAAATATTAATAGGAAGTTCTTTTGAATGTGCAAGAAAATAATCTATCAATAAATAGTTATTAAGAATTAATTTGCGTTTCTATGGAATACAAATTAAATTTAAGCAAGATAAATATTTGTTATCAAAAAAAGTTATACTATCTTTCTTCAATTTAAAATCATTCAAGGAGGGCATATGCAAAAGTATTTTTTGATTGGAGAAATCTCTGAACTTCTTAAAATTCCACGTTCAACATTGAGATATTATGATAGAGAAGGTATTATTTCCCCTAAATTTAGAAAAGAAAATAATTACAGATATTATACAAGAGCTCAAATAATAACGATAAAAAAAATAAGTACAATGAGAAAATTAGGTCTTACTTTAGATGAAATTAAAATCTTTTTTAATGAAAAAGGAGATGAAAGAGAAAAAGAAAAGAAAGATGAAATATTAATAGAAACTGTTTTAGAAAGAATCAATGAAGATATAGAAAAATTAAAAATGGTAAAAAAAGATTTAGAGATGCATCTTGAAAGAATGAAAAAAAGTTCAAATATATCTATTGGAATTCCTTTTATAGAAGAAATTAAAAATGTCAAAGGTATAAAAGTATATGAAAAAGAAAATCGTGAAACTCTTACTTTTCCTAACAAAAAAACATTAGAATTAATCAATGAGTATGATGGAAAAATCTTATTTTATATAACTAAAAAGAAATTGAATGAAATAGATGATATAAATATCCTTGGTTCAGGATATATTGTTGTAAAGGGTGATAAAAAAGTCGAAGAAGTTATTTTAAAAAAAGGCAGATATGCCTGTGTTTATTTAAAAGGAAATCATTTTGAAAATAAAATTTCTATAAAAAAATTTCTTGACTGGATAGATAAAAATAACTTAAAAAAATTAAATGATGATATAAATATCATAATTGAACCTGGAAATTTGAGCATAAAAAAAAGAGAGGATATTTTTTTCAAGGTAAGTATACTTATTAAATAAAAGTTTTAATATGCAAATTAAGGAGGGATTAAATCCCTCCTTAAACTTTTTAATCAAAAACTTCTAACATTGGATTTGCATATAAAAGAATAAGTGCTACTACAAGTGCAAATATCCCTGTTGATTCAGCAACTGCCTGTCCTAATATCATCGTAGTTATAATATTTCCCTTTTGTTCAGGAATTTTTACAACTGCCTCCACTGCTTTTCCAGCTGCATACCCCTCTCCTATTCCTGCTCCTAGTCCAGCTATCATTGCACAACCAGCACCTATAGCTGACGCCCCCAGTACTATTGCTTTCATAGTAGAAACGTTCAAATGTAAGAAAAAGTTCATAATTTTACTCATCATCAATGCTAAATCCATTTCACCCTCCTCAATTAATTAATCATAATTAAATAATAGGTAGAAGTCAATGAATCTTCTTGTGTTAGATATTCTTTTCTCTTTTTATATTTTATGAATTATTTAAGGGAATAGAAATGAAAAGTTTGAAGGAATTCTTGGCTTTATCTATATTTTTTATTCATTACAAATTTATTAAAAATATACCTTGTCAATTCAAATTATACTCCTTAAAATAAAAATTTCAATATTTATTTTTCTGTAATTTATTTTTAATTAATCAAGATGAATAAATAAAGATATATTTCAATAAAAAAATTATTATTATTTAAAAAATTTATTTATTCTATCATTAATATTAATTTATCTATTGTACATCAAAAAAACTGACTTATAAACAGTTGAAATCTTTTCAAATTTCTCTCCTATAAGCCAGTTTTTATTTCTTATTTAGATATAAGCCCTTTGACTCCACCAGATATTAACAATGTCACATCTTTAAGCACTTTTGGAAGTGAAAAAACTCCTGAATATGCTATATATCTAGGTTCCCATTGGGGATAAAATTTATTTTTAAATAATTTAAGTCCTTGAAAATTATAAAAACTTTCTCCATTTTTAAATACAAATAATCCTATTTTATTCCACACAGGAGCAATATCTCTATTTTCCATTCCAGAAAGAGGTGCCATTCCTAGACTAAACCTTTCATATCCTTCATTTTTAGCCCAAAGTATTATATAGATAAAAAGATATTCCATAGTTCCACTGATACATGATTTTAAATATCTCATAAGATCAACTGCTGCTTCTCTTTTAGATTCAGTTACCATTATATTTGCAAAAGCTATAATTTCATTATCTTTTTTAAGTACAGCTATTGGAAAGTTATTCAAATATTCCTCATCAAAATATCCTAAAGAAAAACCTTTCTCCTTAGCCTTTTTACTTTCCAGCCATTCATCAGATATTTCTTTCAGCCTTTTCATATATTTTATACCTTCCCCTTTGGGAATAACTTCAAATGTCATATTTTCTTTATTAAGTTTATTATATGTATATCTTATATTTTTCCTTTGAGGAATATTCAATGTAAATTCTTTAAGATCAATTATTCCTTCCTCTCCTATTTTTAAAAAATTCAATCCAACATCAAGATAGTAATCTAAATAATCTTTAGAAACTTCATAAAATACAGGCTGTTTACTATTTTTTCTGCATAACTCATAAAATTTCCAAATCGAATCCCCTGCCTTCTCAGGTTTTCCAACAGGATCTCCCATAGCTACGTAGCTTCTTCCACTTTTACCATACATTACAAAACTCTCTTCTTCATCTTCAAATATGACTTTCTTATCATTTAAAAGAACCAGATTTCCTTCTGGATTATCTGAAAAATAAAGGCATTTTTTTATTTTTTCACCTACCTCAATGCTTTCTGTTTCAATTATTTCATTTACAGGAGCAAAAAGTTTCCATACACCAAATACAATAAGAGTAGCTGATATTCCCACAGTCGTTCTTAGAAAACCTGGAAACTCTTTATTAAAAGCTACTTTCCACCATATTTCATTCATATAATCTGACTTGCTGTATGCAAAAAAACCTATATAGATACTAGATATGGCAACTAAAAATATCATTACTAGCCAATTAAGTGTAAATTTTTCATTTATAATTGATGTTTTTCTGTAGAAATATTTTTTTAACGGAATAATTATAGCCAATATTATTCCCAAGAAAAAAGCTTCCTCATATTCTAAACCTTTTAATAATGAAAGAATTATCCCAGCCCCAAGAAATATTATTGTCATATAATATGCTCCATTAAGCCTCTTCTTTATTCCATAAGCAAGTATAAGGAGTACTGCCCCAGTTATACTTCCTAAGAAGTGTGATATTTTTATAGTAAACACTGGCAATACATCTTTCAATATTTTTATCCTATATATAAGAGGAGGAATACTTCCAGATATTATAAGTACTATCCCTGCTGCAAATATCAATATAGATATAAGAAGTGGTATAAGAGAAATTATAAGTTTTCCAAGTACTATTGATATATTCTTAAGCTCTCCTCTTTTTAATAATATTTTATAAATACAGTAAGATACAAATGCTATTCCAAATGGTGCTATATAATAAAGAAGCCTAAATATTATCAAAGCTGCCACTATTATTGATGGAGGATAATATTTTCCCATCAAAGTAAGAAATACATAATCAAAAGCTCCTATTCCTCCAGGAAGATTACTTAGTACCCCTATAATTTGTGCACTAAGAAATATTGGAAAAAACTTGATAAATGTAAGAGTATCACTGTGAGGAAGAAAAATATATATCAACCCTGATACAAGTATCCAGTCTAAAAGTGATATCAATATTTGGAATACAGATATTTCAAGACTTTTCTTTTTAGAAAATACTTTATGAGCTGAATATGATGCTGCTATTATCAAAAGAATAATTCCTACCTCTTTTGTTGTATCAAAGTAAAAATTAAATCTTGTCAAATCTACTGGTTCAAATGTAAGGAATAAACCTCCTACCCATAGAAGTCCTACCCAAAAACTTACATAACAGAATTTTATTACTTTTATTATACTTTTATAAGGAACATTCCACAAAGAATATAAATTAATTCTTAGACCTGATCCTGTAAGTCCTGAGAGTCCTATAGAGTTAGCAAATGCATAACTTATAAAAGAGGTAAATATTATTTTTAAATTAGATAACTGTAATTTTTCATTTTTAAATGCCAATACATCATACATAGTAAGTAAGAAGTAATCAATTATCACTATCCCTATTCCAAGGACTACATATCCACTCTTTATAGCTCTTAATGATTCTTTTACATCTTTTATACTGTATATCTTCATCTCTTTATGAATAAAATATATCACTACACAGAATATTCCTATTTCTAGTAAATATTTAAGTTTGTCATATCTGCTTTTATTATACATATTTTTTCCTCCTAGTTTTTGCACTTATTATAGGTATTAGAAAAAAATCATATTATCCTTTTTAAAGGAAAAAACCCTGTAAATAAAATTTGGTTTTTTTAATATTTAAAAAAGAGGTTTATTCTTGAATAAAAATAAAATTTTAGAGCTTTTAATTACAACTCTTAAAACTTAAATTATTTTCAAGGATTTCCTCTTTTATTTTTAATTTTTCAACTAATAATCTATATTTTTATCTTCACGAATTTTTTTATATCCTTTTTATCAAATTTAAATATAGGCATTCCACTTGAATATGGAGCTATTTCATAATGAGGATAAAGAAAAACTACACTGTTTCCTTCAAAATACATGCTTGTATTTTTTACATTTGCCTCTGCATTTTCAAAGAATAAAACTTCTTTACCTTCTGTATTTAAAGCATATCTGCTTCCATTATTCTCTTTACTTTTATTTATAATATCATTCATTTTCATATTAAAATATTCTTCTGCGTTTTCATCAAATATAACATCATAGTTAAGTAGAGAATAATCTTTTTTACTTATATTATATGTTTCAACAGTAGTAATTCCATGAGCTCCCCCTTGATAAACATATGAAGTAATAACAAGTGAAAGAATATTGAAATCATTTTCTTTTATTTCATAATTCATTTTTGCTTCTATTGGAGCTTCTTTTGTTCCAATATCTGCTGAGCCAACTAAGTTTTCGATTATTATTCTTGCACTTTCTTGAAGAGAAAGATTTAGATAAGAAATATCCTCATTCTCTACCCCTTTTATTTGTGGTATAACAACATCATAATTATATTTTTCATTATTTTCTTTATACTCAAGTTTTTCTACATTGGAATTATCCTTAACTGTACTCTTTCCATTTTCACATGATATAAAAAGAAAAACAAGCAACAGCAATCCAAAAAAACTCTTCATCTTTTTCATAAATCTACACTCCCGTATTTTTCAAAATAATTGCATAATACATTCTATCATATGGGAAACTTTATGTAAATACAAAGTAGAAATCTCTATTACCCTCTCTGAAATAAAATAATATTATTTTTACCTGAATTACTCATAATTCTTCAAACCTCTCTTAAATTTTTTGTTACATAAAAAAGCAACAATTCGTAATCTCAAATAAAAATTTTCTATAATATATGGTTGTATAGATATTTTAATTTCTTTTTTTAATAGGAATAGCTGAAATAGTTATATCTGATTTAGCAGTTGTTTTTTTTCATGTTAGCCTTTATAATATAATAATGAAAATGAAAAAGGAGAGATTTATCTATGGTTAAAAAATTATTTATGATTTTATTAAGCTGTACAATACTTTTTTCTGCCTGCTCAAGCGATAAAGCAGAAACTACAACAAAAGCTGTAAAAGAAAAACTTATAATAGCTCAAGACGGAGAACCTAAATCATTAGATGTTCACCAAGGTAATGATGGTTTTTCATTAAGAGCTAACAAACTTATTTATTCGAGATTGGTAGAATCAGATGGAGATATGAATATTATTCCTGGATTGGCAGAATCTTGGGAACAAATAGATGACAAGACTATGCAGTTCAAATTAAGAAAAGGAGTAAAATTCCACAATGGGTATGATTTTACTGCTGAAGATGTTAAATTTTCATTTGATAGAATGGCTAATTCTCCTAGAATAGCTTTTGTTCTTCCTCCAATTGAGAAAGTAGAAGTTGTTGATGACTACACTGTGAATATTGTTACTAAAACACCATTTGGACCATTGCTTGCTCACCTTTCTCACCCTGCCTTAGGAATTGTAAGTAAAAAGCTTATTACTGAAGATGAGCAAAGTTTTAAAGAACACCCTATTGGTACTGGAAGTTATAAATTTAAAGAATGGGTACCTGGTGATAGTTTGACTCTTGAAAAAAATGAAAATTATTTTGATAAAAAAAATGGACTTAAATATATAGTATTTAAAAATATTGTGGAAGCTTCTAATAGAACTATTGGATTAGAAACTGGTGAAATAGACATCTCAATAGCTGTAAGTTCAGTAGATGAAAATACTATAAAAAACAATCCTAAACTTCAGCTTATTACAAAGCCTTCTATTTCTTATTCATATGTTGGAATGAATACACAAAAAACTCCATTAAATGATGTAAGAGTTAGAAAAGCTATAAATTATGCTGTAGATAAACAAGCCATAGTTGATGTAATTCTTAATGGAAGTGGTAAAATAGCTACTTCACCTATTGCTCCAGGTGTCTTCGGATTTACTGACAAAACTAAAAATTATGAATATAATGTAGAAAAAGCTCGTGAATTAATGAAAGAAGCTGGATATGAAAATGGATTCAAAACAAGTATTTTAGTATTTGGAGGAGAAGCTAATACTCAAACTGCTGAAATACTTCAGGCTTATTTAAAAGAAATTGGCATTGATTTAAGAATAGATGTAGTAGAAGTAAGTGCTTACTGGGACGCAACAGAAAAAGGAAGGCATGACCTTTTCTTAGGTTCATGGGGAGTTGTAACTGGCGATGCAGACTATGGACTTTATGCAATGTACCATTCTTCTGCAAAAGGAGGAGCTGGTAACAGAGATTTTTATGAAAACCCGAAAGTTGATGAACTTTTAGATAAAGCTAAAATGACTACTAATCCTGAGGAAAGAAAAAAACTTTATGAAGAAATTCAATTACTAATAGTAGATGATGCTCCTGATATTATGCTTTATAATAGAATATTAGCTGTTGGAGCTCAAAAAAATATAAAGGGATTAAATATCCACCCAGTTACTCTTCACGACTTTAGCACTGTTTATATTGAAGAGTAATTTAAAAATCGGAGGAACATATGTTAGATGATAATGTTAAAATTCAAAAAATGGTAGAAATAGCCAAAATGTATTATGAAGAGAACCTTACTCAAAATGACATAGCTAAAAGATTAGGTGTATCACGTCCTCTTGTAAGCAAAATGCTTGCTGACGCAAGAGAAGCTGGTATAGTTACTATTCAAATAAAATCTCCATTTGTAAGCAATGAATTTCTTATGGAAGAAATCAAAAAAATATATAATATTGATGGTGGAATGGTTATTCCTCAATCTGATACAGACTATCTTACAGATCAAGTAATATTAAATAATATAATATCATACATAAATAATGATTTGAAAAAATATAAAAAATTTGGACTTGGTTGGGGAAAAATTATTAGTGATCTTGTACAAAAACTTGAAATATCAGAAAAAAAGATTGAACTTGAAGGTTATGTATGTCCTTTAGTTGGTAATATTTCAATGCCTACCAAAGATTTTCATTCCAATGAGTTAATAAGAATGTTTTCTCAAATGACTTTTCTTAAACCATATTATCTTTTTGCTCCTGCATTTCTAGCCACTGAACAGGAGAAAAATCTGTTTATGAATATTGAAAATTATAAAGATATAAAAAGGTTATGGGAAAAACTTGATGTAGCTATTCTAAGTATTGGAAATCACCCATCAGTTCCTGATCTTGCTACAGCTTCAAGATTCGGAAATAATCTCCAAAAAGAAAAAGCTATTGGAAACATTCTTTCATATTATTATGACATAAATGGTAAATTCATAACTGGGGACAATGATTTCTCTATTGAAATTCCTTTAACAGATTTAAGAAAAGTAGAGCATGTAATAGGTATCTGTTCTTCAAAAACAAGTAGAGAAGCTATCATTGGAGCTTTAAAAACAAAGATCATAACTCATCTGATAATAGATGAAGCTACTGCTAAAGAAATAATATAGATATTTATCTCAAACTTATGAAGACCTATTATTATCTTATTAAAAAAAATTGTTTGTATTAAAATTTCAAAAAATATATATTAAATTGCTTACTTTATAACACGTTAAAATCGAAATATTTCCTTTATAATTTTTTTGAAAAAAAAATAAAAAATAGTATTGACATAAAAAATAAAATATGATATAAAATTAACAGAATATCGCCTGCCTAGTGTGCGATTAAGAAATGACTAGGCCTTTTTTATTTTTTGGAAAAATAAATCACCCTTATTTTCAATCTTCCCCTCTTCAATTTTTCTAATACATTTTAATCCCCCTGCTTTTAATTTTTCTAATACTACTAAAATTATAAATTAGTTGAAAAATACAAGCCTATAGAATAATTAACCCTGCTTTTTTCTTGCTTAATTCTGTCTGCTAACATTTTTTTAAATTTTTTATTTGCTTCTATTTTAATATTAATATTACAAAATAATTATAATTATTATATTTATTTAACAAAAATAAAATTTATTTTACAAAAATAAAGGATTTTTTATATTTCTATTAGAATAACCTTATTAAAATATCAATTAAAACAGGGGAGTTTTTTTATGAAAATTTTTTTATTTTTTTTATTTTGCCTTTTTGGAATATCATTATTTTTTGTTGGAATATGTATTTATTGTTTTGAGTTTTTAATACTTTTTTAATACTTTAAATTCAAAACTTTTTCCCTCTATTTTGAATGATTTTCATGTTATCATTCAAATATTTTTGTAGTTCATATTAATTTTCTTATATTTATTAAAAATAATTATAAAGGAAGAAACTAAAATCATTGTATAGCCAAACATATACTAATTAAGTTTTTAGTATATGCTTTTTTTATATATAATGATATTTCTAGTTTGAAAATATTTTTACTAACATTACATATACTTTAGAACACAGGAGGAAAAGAAAATGGACAACAAAAAAATTAAAGATGCAAAAAATGGTGATGACAAAGCTTTTATCGAAATTTTTCAGAGTATGAAAAAGATTATTCTCTACAGAACTAAGAAGTACTTCTTTTATGGTGGAGATAAAGATGATGTGATGCAAGAAGCAATGATTGGACTTTTCAAAGCTATTAATGCATATGATGAGAATAAAACAGCCTCTTTTAAAACCTTTGCACTATTGTGTATAAAGCGTCACCTAATAACTACTCTAAAAAACTCCAACTCCCGAAAAAATAAAATACTTAATATGGCTATTTCTCTTCAGGCAGAAAACGAAAGTGAACCCAATATAACATATGCTCATCAGTCTTTTATTTTTCATTCTCCAGAAGAGTTATGTCTTGGAAAAGAAAAAATGGAATATATCAATAAATATTTAAAAACCCATTTAAGCCCAATGGAAAATGAAATTTTTGAATATCTTATTGCTGAAATGACATATATTGAAATAGCAGCAATTACTGGAAGAGATGTGAAATCAATAGATAACTGTATTCAAAGAATAAAGAAAAAATTAAAAAATTTTATACTTGATTATTAACTATAAAAGAGTTATTGCATTTTTCTAAACATTCCAAGCAAAAATACTAAAAAGAAAAGGGGCTGTATAAATCAATGATTAAAAATCATCAATTTGTAACAGTCCCTTTGAACTTAATCTAATGAAGCATACTTTTTCTAATCCTTTCATCTCTAAAAGCTTAATAAACAAATCAGCAGTTTCAATTATTTTTCAAAAATATACTCCTTTTAATTAAAATAAATAAAAAACTCAAATTTTTTTAAAATATCATCTTTCTTCAATTTAAATATTTTTTATATCTCTTCATAAATCAATTCTAAAAATTTCACTGAAATATATAGATCTCTTTAACTTGGTTTCTACTTTTTATTATGTTATAATAACAAAATAAAATCTCATGATTATCTATTTGACAGAAGGAAGTATTATATGAAAATATTAATAGTAACTATTTATTTATCTTTAATAACTAAAGTATTTTCCCACCCTCATGTATTTTTTGATGCATCTTTTTTAATAAATATTAATCAAAATACAATTCAAAATATATCTGTTGATTTATCTCTTGATGAAATGAATACCTTACTATATCAAGAAGAATTAGCTCCTGAAAAAGATGGGAATGTAAAAAAAGAAAATATTCATTTTCTTAAAGATGTAATTAACCATTTTCATTTATCTTATAATAACTCTCAACCTATAAAAAATAATTTTATATTTGAAAGTGCTTTTATTATAGATAATAAACTTAATATTCATATTGTTTTTCCTTTAAATAAAAAACTCACTCAGCATGATAAAATAGTTTTTTCAATGTATGACAAAGAATATTACTATACTTATGATTATAATGAATATTCATTGGAAGATAATATTATAAACAGTACTTTGAAAATAAATTCAACATTAATGGAAAATAGAGCAAAGTCCTTTTATTTTGGAATGATTTATCCTTTGGAATTTGAGGTGATTTTTAATTGAAGAAAAAAACAATTCTAATTTTAATCTGTTTTATTATAACTTTATATATTTTAAGTAGCCATGGTAATTTTTACCTTATAAAATTTCAAAAAATACAGTTGAAATTAACTCAAGATTTTATTTTTAATATAAAAAAGATAAATAATTTTTACTGGATTGTTATTATTTTTTTATATGGAATTATTCACTCATTAGGACCAGGACATGGTAAGACTCTTTTAGCTACTAATTGTTTAAATTATAAGAAGAGTAATATTTTTTTACTTGCTGCATTTATATCTTATACTCAGGGAATTATAAGTTTTTTCTTTATGAATTTCTTACTTTGGTGCAACAAAACTATTTTATCTTCTCAGATAAAAAATATAGATAAAATATCTATAAAAAGTTATTTTATTTTATTAATTTTAATAGGAATATATGGTTTGCTTCATGAAAAATTTGAAAAAATAAAAAAATTTAATTTTATAGCTGCAACTGGTTTTATTCCCTGTTCAGGAATAATTAATCTTCTATTAGTAGCAAATTTATTAGGTTATCAGCAATATTTTTTCATAATAACTTTTATTATGTCTACTGGTGTATTTTGTACTTTGGTACTATTTTTAATAGCTTTTAACAAAGCTGATTCTTTTTTTCTTGAATCAAACAATAAAAAGTTTTTTTCAATTATTATTCCTATTTTTTTAATTGCATTGGGACTATACGGTTCATTTAATATTTGAAAACGAATATTTCAGTATATTTTATCTCCTCTTTTAAACACTGGAACAATATGGGAGAAAAAAGCATTCTCAAACTATTTATGCTATTTCTCCTTTTTGTTAGAATTAGAAAACTGAACGGCAATAATATTTGTACTATATTATAAATAGTTTGCTATATTTTTTATTATATATTTATATTTTAAGGATATTACATCAGAAAAATGATTAAAATAAATCTTATCTTTTTTTATTTAAATAACTGACTTCTTTGATACACACCATATACTACTAATACCATACCTAATATCAAAAAGATTTTTCCAAAAATTCTTGATTCTTTAAATATTTTCATATAATCAATTAAAAAATATTTAAATGACCATATTAATGGTAAAAACATTATTAATCCAGCTGGAAAACTTCCTAGTATTAATTTAGGTAAATTTATTTTTATTCCATCTATCCAATTATAAAAAATTGAGAAAAAAAGGCAAGGAAAATATCCATAGATAAAGAAAATTTTAATAAATTCAATAAGTTTATTTTTTTTCTTCATTTTTTTTCTCCTTCAATACTTTTACTTCAGCTTTTTCAAAATCTTTCCATTGTGTTCTCAAGTTAAATCCACCTGTTAAAATCTGAAATCCATAATATGTACCTGTAGCTGTTTTGAATCTTGCAACTCCACCTTGCATTGGACCAAGTAATGGATGTTTACTTGATACTCTTCCCATTCTAAACATGCTAGTAGCCTTTATTTCTTTAGCTGTACCAGCTATTCCAATTCCACCTACTAAAATTTCGCTTCCATAGTATACCTTTTCTCCTATTTTTCTATTATCAAGTACATGTTCTCCCATTTCACCAAAACACCAGCGAATTGGATTTGTATACCATTCTTTTCCTGCTTCTAAAATATCATCATCTCCAACATAGTCTAATCTAATTGATTGTACTCCAGAAAATATAGTATTAGCTGCATATAATACAGTCACTCCTGCCACTATAGTTGCACTTATTGGAATGGATGCAGTTCCTAACACTGCTGCAGCTCCAGCAATACCTATTACTGAACATATTATTCCAGCAACAGACCAAATAACATTACCAGGCTGAAGTCCTCTATTTTTGATTCTAAGAAATTCTCTTTCTGGTATAGGAATTAGTAATTTCTCTTTCTTTCTTGGAAACTTAGCTATAGATAATAAATTTCCTTGTCTATTTATAAGAATATCTTCGTTGTAGAAATTTTCTCTATGTGTAATTACTAATTCAAATCTTCCATTACCTTTATTATCAAATATTTCATAATAATTAGCCACATATCCTATAAAGTTAAATTTATTAACATTTATGTTATCTCCATCCATGCTAGCAATACTAATCTCCACATTCTTAAAAAATGGAGTTTTAGTTCTGCTTTCTTTAGATAATCTAGATAATTTTATAGTTTCATCTCCAAGATTAATATCTCCACTAAAAACAAATATCTTATCTTTTACATCTGCATGAAAGGAATTAATATTATGCTTATCTATTTTTATAAAGTTATCATCATTTCCAATTTCAGATATTTTAAAATATGTAGCTTGTTTAATTTTTGTTCTTTCTTTTTGCTCAAACATTTTAATATCTGTATTTATCCTGCTATATTCTATAATATCTTCACTAGGATAAGTATAGCTGTTGTATTTAATATCTCGTAATCCCATAAATTGCTCCCCTTTTATTAAAATAATTTTAATATATAAAATATTATATCATATAAATCTACTATTTTTTTTAAGATAAAAAAACAGAGAAATATTATATCCCTCTGTTACATAGTTGTTTTATATAAAAAAATAAATAAAAAACAGGGAACTAATTTTCCCTGCTTTAAAATTTAAATAAATCTCTTATACTATTTGCTCTTTTATAAACTTTTAACTGCAATAATTTTCTTTTATGACTAATAGACTTATTTCAAATTTCATCTAATTATTCCTAATGGTTATTCCCTTATAATCCCTTTATCAATATATTTCTGTACTTCTGGCATCACAAACTCATAAAAAAGCTGTGGTGCATACTCAACTATAGGTGACATTCTCTTCAGTACCATTTCTTTTGTAGCATTGAACTTCTTCCATGTGTGCCCATCCGAAGTAAGATTTTGTATAAATCCCTGAAATCTATCAAAAGTATTAGCAAACTTTGCTTCTTTAGTTTCCATATTCTCAAATTCAAGCCATAGTTTCATGAACTCTTTTTCCTGCTCTTCTGGAAGCATTCCATATATTTTTTCTGCACTCTCAAGCTCTGTACGCCATTTGTCCTCAATCTTGTAATTCGAAAACGCAGGAGTATCTCCAGCATATATTTCAACAATGTCATGTATAAGTATCAATTTAAGAACTTTTTCCATGTCTACTTCACCCAAACTGAAATATTCTTTTAGAGTCATTGCACATAAAGCCATATGCCAACTATGTTCTGCATCATTTTCTCTTCTATTTAAATCTCCTAATACAATAGACTGTCTTAAAATACTTTTTACTTTATCTATCTCTATTAAAAATTGAACTTGTTCTGCTAATTTTCCCATTTTTTCCCTCGTTTTCTTAAAGTGCTATTTTTTTATAAAAATCATTTCCTCTTCTTTTTCGTTACTAAGTATTAGTTTATCCCCATCTTCTTTTATTGTTTTTGCATTTTTCAAAAGAGTAAGATATTGATCTTCAACTATCATTTTATCTCTAGGTCCAGCCATTTTAGTTGTAGCCAAAGCTCCTATATTTATAGCTCCATTATTTATGTCTGCTTTTCCAAAGAATCTATTTATTCCAGCAAATCCAAATATTCTTCCCTCTTTATCAAATCCTATAGTCAGATTATTTTCTGCAAAAAGATTAGTAAGTGTATATTCATTACCAGCCACATTTTTAAGTGATACCTCAACAGGAACTTCTACTTTAACTGGTGTAGAACTACAACCCACCATAAGCACCAAAGCTGCTAAAAAGATAAATATTTTTTTCATTATTAAACCACCTCATATATTTTTTTGTATCTTCTATAAAATTATACAACAAATAAGTACTTCTGTACAGATTAACAAAATATATTTTATTTCATATTTTACTTATTTGGTATCTCTTAATTTAAGTATTATTATAAATTATCTTTAGAAAAAAATAGATCAAAGGAGGAATTTTATGAGATTATACAATGAAAGTGGTCAAGCAGTAAATTTTGGAAATACCAGAATTGCAGCAAATGGAAATGAACGTGTAGGACAAAATGATTTAAAAAATTTAATTTTAAATGGTATTTCATACCCTATACAACTTAATCCTGAAAGAACTATTCAAAATGAAGATCATTATCTTATAATTAGAAGAAGTACATTTTGGTTATGTAATTCTGCCCATGATGATATTGGACATTATTAATTATAGAATAAAATTATTTTTCTAAATATGTGAAGAAGCAGGATTTTACTCCTGCTTCTTTAATGTTATATTAAACATAATATTTTAGAGATAATATTATATTGTTAGGGCTTAATTAATAAAAATTTATATTTAATACTACTTTATTATTAATTTTTACACTTATCATTCTATAAAATTTTTACTTTTCTTATTTACAATTATATATTATAAACAATATAAATTCAACTATATATATCATTTATTATTATACAAATTTTATAGAAAGAATATTCTTTTTTTCAATTTACTTTCTAGTTTTTCACTTCATTTCCTTTGCTTTTATAAATATAAATCATTTATTTTTTTTATTAAATTTATTCTTTTTTAATTGTTTTTCCTAAAATTTAGATTTAAAATATCAATTTTTATATTCTAAAACTTATATATTGATTTACAATATATATTATTGCATAAATAAAATTTATATTATATAATTAGGTACAAGAAGAAATTCTTAAGAACATTGCCCATAGTAATGTATATGTCAATTAATTTTTCCTTCCAATATTTTTTATTTGACCAGATGAAAGTATTGGAAGGAACTCCAAATCAATTAGGAGAGAAAAAATGGAAAAAATATTATTATATATTATTGCTATTTTAATAATTTTTGTTGTTAAAAATTGGATTTACTCTACTCTTATTCCATTTCTTTTTCTTATAGCATTATTAATAGTAATTCCAAGCTTAATAATAAAAAAATAAAAGCTAGAAAGATTAAAGTCTTCCTAGCTTTTTTATTTTCCATATAATTAAACAAATTCTTTTAAAACTACAACAATAGGTTCTAGTCCATATTATATTTTTTATAAATTTAATTGTTGAGAAATTTCATAGTTTCAATCATAACTTTAGAGAAATTATCCCTTATTACAAGTTGAGCTTTTCCATCTTGTGATGTAGGTGTTTCATTCAAAATAACAAGACTTTTCCCAGAAAAATAATTCAAATAATACGCTGCTGGATAAACTGTTAAACTTGTACCAATAATTACCAAAGTATCTGCTTTTTCTATTTCACTTATAGCTTTAGATGTAATTTCTTCATCAAGCATTTCTCCATAAAGTGTTACTTGTGGTCTGACTATTCCACCACACTCACAATTAAAAGATGTATTTTCAATTTTCCCACATGACAGACAATACCATTTCTTTAGTGTTCCATGGAGTTCCAGAACATTTTTACTTCCTGCTGCCTGATGAAGGTCATCTATATTTTGTGTAATAACAGCTTTCACTTTCCCCATTTTTTCCAACTCTGCTATTGCTTTATGTCCAGCATTAGGTTTTATATCATTTATAGATAATTTTTCTATAAGATATCTATCAAAAATATCTCTATGTGAAAAAAAGAAATCATGGCTCAATATCTCCTCTGGTTCATATCCCATATAGCTTCTATCATTATAAAGTCCATTTTTACCACGAAAATCACGTAATCCAGAATCAGTTGAAGCTCCAGCCCCTGTAAATACTACTATATATTTACTATTTTTTATTATTTCAGCAAATTCTCTTATCTTATCCATAGGTACCTCCTATTTCTTTTTTTAATTTACCCTTTGTATCATTATACTATATTTTTCAATTTAAATTGAGTATATTTTTCAACTTTTTAAGTAATATTTAATTCCATCAATCTCTAAAAAATACCAGCTGTAAAATAAATATATTTTCTTTTGCCAGCTTCTTAATTTTACAATTAAACATCACTTATTTATTTTATAAAATAATTGTTATCATAAAAAAAATGAGTTATAATTATAATAGAACTATTAATTTAATACAAGGGGGAATATATGTACAAATTAAGAAACGGTGTAGAAATACCAGAAATAGCTTTTGGGACTTGGAAAATTACTGATCCAGAAGTATGTAGAAAAAGTGTAAAATTTGCTTTGGAAACTGGATATAGACATATTGACACTGCAATGATATATAAAAATGAAGAATTTGTTGGAGAGGGAATTAAAGAATTTTTAGCTGAAAATAAGAATATCAAAAGAGAGGATCTTTTTATTACTACAAAAGTGTGGAATTCAGATCAAGGATATGATTCTACTTTAGCTGCTTTTGAGCTTTCTCTAAAAAAATTAGCTCTTGATTATGTAGATCTTTATCTTATTCATTGGCCTAATACTCCTAACATGAAAACTACTATTGATACTTGGAAAGCTCTTGAGAAACTTTATAAAGATAAAAAAGTAAGAGCTATTGGTGTCTGCAACTTTGAAATTCATCATTTTGAAGAACTGCTTCCAGAGGCAGAAATCATACCTATGATTGATCAGATAGAACTTCACCCATTAAATCAACAATTAAAGTCAAGAGCATATTGCAAAGATAAAGGTATTATAGTTGAATCTTGGAGTCCATTAATGCAAGGAAATCTTGAAAATGATGTTATTGAAAAAATTGGAAAAGTACATGGTAAAACTGTTGCACAGGTTATTCTTAAATGGCACCTTCAATCAGGACTTCTTCCACTACCAAAATCTGTAACTCCATCAAGAATAAAAGAAAACAAAGATCTAAACTTTGTTCTTTCTAATGAAGAAATGGATACTATCAATGCTCTAAATAAAGAGGAAAGATTTGCAACTCACCCAGATAATATGAGTTCTGGTTTTGAAAAATTAAGATAAATTAAACAAATATCTATGGAGGAAACATTAAATGAAGTATAATTTTGATGAAATAATTGATAGAAGCAAAACAAATTCTAGAAAATGGAATCCTGAAATATATAAAAATACATATAATGGAAAAACTGATCTGCTTCCTTTATGGGTAGCAGACATGGATTTCAAAGTTGCTCCAGCTATACTTGACAGCTTACAAGCTGTTCTTGCTCATGGTATACTTGGGTATACTGCAGCTGATGAAGAATATTTTCAAGCTATTATTGATTGGAATAAAAACAGAAAAAACGTAGATTTAAAAAAAGAATGGATAATCTTCACTAATGGAGTTGTTCCAGCTCTTAATTATATGATACAAACTTTTACTGAAGAGGGTGATTCTATCCTTATTCAAACTCCTGTATATCACCCATTCAGAATATCTACAGAGAATAATAATAGAAGAATAGTTACTAATCCTCTAATAGATACTAATGGCTACTATACTGTAGATTTTAATGATTTTGAAAAGAAAATAATTGATAATAATGTTAAAATGTTTATTCTCTGCAACCCTCATAATCCAGTAGGAAGAGTGTGGACAAAAGAAGAACTTGAAAAAATGGGAGAAATCTGCTTAAAACATAATGTTCTTGTAGTATCTGATGAAATTCATTCTGACCTTATTTTTAAAGATAGTAAATTTACTTCATTTCTTACTTTAAAAGATGAACTTAAAAATAATTGTATAGTATGTACAGCACCGAGCAAAACATTTAACCTTGCTGGACTTCAGACTTCTCTTATCTTAATAGCAGATGATGAAATAAGAGAAAAATATAAAAATACCCTTATGAAAATAAGACTTGAAACTCCAAGTACTTTTGGTATAGAAGCTATTAAAGCTGGTTATATGCACTCTGCTGAATGGCTTGATGAATTAATTGATTATCTTGATGAAAATAGAAAATTCATTGAGGAATATATTAAAGAAAATATGCCTGGTGTAAAATATTTAAAACCTGAAGGTACTTATCTGGCATGGATAGATTTTAGAAATGTATTAAAACCTGGAGAAACTTTAGAGGAAATATTTGAAGATAAAGCTAAAGTTGCTATTGATTATGGTAATTGGTTTGGAGAAGAGGGAGCAGGATATGTAAGACTTAATTTTGCCTGTCCTAAATCAATAGTTAAAGAAGCTCTTGATAGGGTTAAAAATGTAATGTTTAAATAAAAATAATTTTTTCAAAAGGGGTTATTGCAAATTAATAATTTATTTTATTAATTTCTATAATCCCTTTTCATTTTTTAATTTTTCCTCTTGAAGAATCTGTTATTATAAAAACTTCTTTTTCAAGAATTTTTTTATATAAAAAAATCTATCTGTTTTAATTCTATTTCTTTATCATTAATTTTAGCTTTAAATTTTCTAAATATTTTTCTAAAAAAATAACCTCAATATTCAAAATGAATATCAAGGTTATTGGGAAATTATTTATTTTTAACAACACAATTCAATAAAAATTTAAAATTAAAGTTTAGCTAAAGCTTGTTCAAAATCTTTTAAAATATCTCCTATTTCTTCTAATCCAACTGAAATTCTTATTTGTCCCATTGTTATACCAACAGCAGCAAGTTCTTCTTTATTAAGATCACGGTGTGAAGCTCTAGGCGGATATGTCAATGTTGTCCCAACTCCTGCTAATGTAGGAACAAAACGAACAATTTTTAAATTTTTAATTAATTTATTTATCTCAGCCATTCCTCCATTGAAATTTACACTGAGCATTCCTCCATAACCATTTCCTTCAAATTGGTCATCAGCTGATGCTTTATTTGGAGATGACTCAAGACCAGGATAATATACTTTTTCAACTTTTGGATGATTTTCAAAAAATTTAGCAAGTATAAGAGCATTTTCAGACATTTTCTTAACTCTTAAAGGAAGAGTACGAAGACTACGTGCTAAAAGCCATGATTCTGTAGCTCCCAAATTTGATCCATATAATCCTAAATAATAACTAATTTTCTTTATAAGTTCTTTCGAACCAACAACAGCTCCACCAACAAGGTCATCATGACCACCAAGATATTTTGTTGCACTGTAAAGAACTAAATCAACTCCATATTTTATAGGTTTTGCAACAATTGAAGTAGCAAAAGTATTATCAATAAAAAGCAGAGCATTGTTAGCATGAGCAATATCTGCAAGATGTTTCATATCTGGAACTGACATTAAAGGATTAGCTATTGTTTCTCCATAAATCAATGTTGTATTTGGGCGAATATAATCTGCAACATCACAAGTATTAAAATCTATAAACGTTGTTTCTACTCCCCAACGTGTCAGCTCATGCTTAAAGAAAGCATATGTTTCACCATATATTATAGGAGAAGCTATAATATGATCTCCAGGTTTTACCACAGCCAAAATTGAAGTGGTAATTGCAGCCATTCCAGATGCAAATACAAGTCCTTTTTCAGCTCCATCTCCAGCAGCCAAAATTTCTGAAACTGCATCAGCATTCGGATTTCCTAATCTGAAATATCCATAAGTAGGAACACCATCTTCAGGAACATCCTCGCAAATTTTATCTATTGGCTCAATTGCATCAAAAATATAGGCAGATGACAAATAAATAGGAAATGTTTCAGGTACTGTAAGACTTTTATTCATTTTATAACAAAATTCACCATTACCAGTATGAACATATTTTGTTGCATCACTTTTTTGAATAGACATGTTAAATCCTCCTTACTTAAAAATAATACAAAACAAATTTATATATTTACATTTTGAACTTGCTGCTTCTTATTATAAGCAACAATACCAATTATTGCTCCAACTAAGGCAGGTACTAGCCAGCCAAAACCGCTGCTCTGTAAAGGAATGCTTTTAATTATATTTTCAATAAAATTAATATGTACCCCATACTGTGATGGAAAATCTAAAAATACATAAACAATTGTAAAATATATTCCACCTTTATATCCTCCATCATTTGGAATAAATTTAGAAAAAATACCAAGCAGCATTAATACAAGAGCTATTGGATATATTAATGAAAATAGAGGTGTTGTAATTAATACAATAGTATCTAATCCAAAACTTGCTACAAAAGCTACAAAAATACAAATTATAGGAACAAGTATTTTATATGAAATTTTTCCATGAGTTTCTGTTTCAAAGAAATTAGCAACAGCAGTAATTTGTCCAATTGCTGTAGTAAGACAGGCAAGAATAACAGAAATGCACAAACCATAAATTGCAATTTGTCCTCCACTAGATCTAATGATAGTTAAAAGAAGATCTGCGTTACTTATTTCACTTGGGTGATATTGACTGCTTACACAAGACCCCATATAAAACAGTCCACCATAAACAACTCCAAGAAGAATTGCTGCAATAATCCCTGCTGACAGAGTTATTTTCTTTACTTGATTTCCTGCATACCCCTTATTAATAATTGTACTTAAAAATGTATTTGCCATAAGAAACGAAACAAGTACATCTCCTGTACCATATGCACCAATAAAACTATGTAAAAAAGGATTGGTAGTAGATTGTTCAGCAGGAGTTCCCAAAGGAGTAATTAATCCTTTAATAGTAAGAATAATCAAAATGACAGTCATTACAGGAGTTAAGATTTTTCCTATTTTATCAATTACAGATCCTTCATCTTTGGAAAAAAAGTAAGCAATTGCAAAATAAGTAATTACCATCAAAGTATATGGTGCTTTACCCCATATTCCCTGAAGTCCCATTTCAATACCTACTGCTGCCGTTCTAGGTATTGAAACGCAACAGCAAAACAACATTATTATACCTACATATATAGTATAGAATTTTTTATTAACATGATCAGTAATTTTTTGTACAGAACCTTTAATACCTATAAGAACAATTGCCAGAACAGGTAAAGCTACACCAGATAGAATCATTGCAATTACACCTGTACTCCATTGATTCCCACTTTCTAATCCAAGCATTGATGGAAATATTAAATTTCCTGCCCCAAAATATGTAGCAAAAAGTGCAAGACCAATAATAAGAACTTCTAGTTTATTAATTTTTTTCTTTTCCATAATTGTTCTTCCCCTCCATTTAAATAAATAGATTTATTAAAAAACTTTTACTCTATTTAAATATTAATATTTAAATTTATATTTTTATTTTATAATTTGCTATTTTTTCTCATTTGTTTAATAGTTGTTTCTAAAAATTCTATATATTCTTTTCCAAGAGGGCTGAGTTTTTTTCCTTCCTTTACTAAATATCCAATTTGAATATCTGGACCATCTTCTAGTACAACACTGTTAACAACCCCCAGCATATTATCTGTTAATAGTCCTGTTCCTATATCATAAGCCAAAGAATTTAAAATTAATTCAAAGCTGACATTGAGATCATTAATAAACAAAACCTTAGAAGGGAACTTTTTAAAATACATAACTTCTTCCATCATAGAATTAGGCGTTTCTTCATCTTGAGCATAAACAATACATGGATATGGTTCTAAATCTTTAACCATCAGTGTTTTTTTCTCAGCTAATGGATGCTTTGATGACAAGAAAACACGCACTTTTTCTTGAAGTAATGAACAAAACTTTAATCCATAGCTTTTAAAAAGTCGTTCAAAATTATGTATTTTTTCACAATTTACTATAATTACACCTAGTTCACTTCTATTACTTTGTATTGATCTTAAGATATCTATTGTTTGCTCATAATAAAGGCTGAAATGATATTTATCTTCTATAAATTTATTTACTAATTTGCTAAATGCTATTGCCACAAATGTATAATGTTGGGAACTTATTGAAAATTTTAAATCAACTTGATATTTTGAAGAAAAATTTTCTTCTATAAATGCTGCATTTGCAAGCAGCTCATTGAAATAAGGAATAATTTTCTGCCCATCTCCTGTAAGTATGGAACAATTGCTTTGCCTATTAAAAATACAAATACCAAGTTCATTTTCCAATGCTTTTATTTGTTTGCTGATATTAGCTTCAGTTACAAAAAGTGAACTTGCAGCACTTCTAAATGACCCAGTTTTAGCAACTGCTAATACATAACGCATTTGTGACAAAGTCATTTTTTCGCCTCCTTTATTTAGGTGAAATTTTGCTTTTTACCTTTTTATCTATAATAATATTATTATCTGATAATATCATAACAAATTACCATAACAATGTAAAACGATTTATTTTTATCATTTTTGATAACTTTTAGTACAAAATTTATATTTTTGATTTATTGAATATACTTTTAAAATAGTTTAAGTATGACAATTAAATATTACTAAATAAACTTTTCTCTTTTAAATATTCTATAAAATATTTTTTTATATAAAAGGCTGACATGAAAAAATTTCACATCAGCCTGGCAATTAAACTATTTTAAATTTATATCAGCTTTTTTATTTTATCTTCCTGTCAACTCCATAAGAATTTTACACAATTCCCTCATACATGAAGTTCCTCTTTCTCTACACTCGATATGGTATAGATCATTTATTATCTTATTTATCTCCATATCTTTCAGTAATATTTCAAAAGCTTTTGAATCTCCATCACAACAACCAAAAAATTTTACTTTTCTTAATATCCCATTTTCAACTTCTACACCAATTTCTTTTGCACATACACCATTAGTTTTATACATTTCCATATTGCACCTCCTAGAATATTATAAGTGGTCTATCTGTTTTTGGGTGTTTTGCTATTTCACATTCTACCTCAAAAACTTTTTTTATATTTTCTTTGGTAAATACCTCTTCAGGTTTTCCTTCAATTTCAATTTTTCCTTTTTTCATTCCATATATATAGTCGCAATATGAACTAGCAATATTCATATCGTGTATAACTGCTAAAATAGTTTTTTTAGTCTTTTTCACCAATTCCATTATCTGTATCTGATATTTTATATCCAAATGATTGGTAGGCTCATCTAATATCAATATATCACTATCCTGAGCCAATGCTCTTGCTATAAGTACTCTCTGCATCTCTCCTCCTGATAGTGTAAGAAAGCTTCTCTTTTTCATTTCTTTCATTCCAACTGACTCTAAAGCTTCTTCTACCAATCCTTCTTTTTCTGAAGCAAATAAAGATTCCTGATGGGCATACCTACCCATTTCTACAATCTCCTCTACAGTAAAATCAAAGTTCATATTTTGCTTTTGAGCTAAAACAGCCATTTTTTTAGCTAGGGCTTTTGATTTATAGTCACTTATTTCAATATTATCAATTATTATTTTTCCATTCTCATATTTTAAAAATCTGTATATATTTTTTAATAGTGTGCTTTTCCCACACCCATTAGCTCCTATGACACCTACAAATTTTTTTTCTTTAACTGTAAGAAAAATATCTTTAAGTATTTTTTTATCCTCTATAGAATACTCAAGCCCTTTCACTTCTATCATATTATTCCCCTCCAAATCTGTATGCTTTTTTTCTTAGCATATTTAAAAAGAAAGGCGCTCCAAACATAGAGGTTATAACTCCAATAGGAATTTCCTGAGAAACAAAAAGACTCCTTGTAATAGTATCTGCAAGAACAAGAAATACTCCTCCCATGAGGATAGCACAAGGAATAACTTTTTTATGATTTCCTCCTATTATTCCTCTTGTTACATGAGGTATAACCAAGCCTACAAAACCTATTATTCCCGTATTTGAAACTATTACTCCTGTTAAAAAAGTTGATACCAATACTATCATCAATCTTATCTTTTTTACATCTACCCCCAAAGCAACTGCATTTTCATCTCCTGTTACCAATATATTAAGTTCTCTATATTTAGGATATACAATCAAAAAAGATATCCCTAAACTAATAAGAGTAAATGGAATATATTTCCAGTTGGCTCCACTGAAACTTCCTGACATCCAAAATATAGCTCCTCTCAGTTCTTTCTCATTAGGCGCCATCATTGTCATTAATGTAGTTATTCCTGAAAAAAGAGATGACACAGCTACTCCTATTAAAACCAATCTTGTACTTGAAAAACCTCCAGCGCCTGCAAAATAGAAGACTATGAAAGCCGTCAAAGTTCCAAATATAAAAGCTCCCATTGGAACAGAAAACATTGTTCCCCCTAAAAATAAAATAGCCATTACAGCTCCTGTACTTGCTCCAGCTGATATTCCCAGTATATAGGGACTGGCTAAAGGATTTTTAGTTAAGCACTGCATAAGTATTCCAACTAATGCTAATGCTCCCCCTGCTGCCATTCCCATTATTACCCTAGGTACTCTTAAATTCCAGACTATTATTTCTATGCTGCTTTTCCATTCTCTATGAAAAATTTCTTTTCCAGAGCCTTTATTAACTATTATTTTCCATACATCAGTTCCCTTAAGAGATACAGAGCCTATTGTTACTGCAAAGGTTGAGCATATCAATAGAAGTATACATAATATCAAACAAAATATTTTGTAGTTCTTTAATAATTTTTTCATCTCTTCTCCATTTTAAATATTTCTATTTCTTATATCTCAGTATTATGAAACATTTTTGCCAGTTTTTTTACTGCATCTACGTTTCTTATTCCAGCTGAAATATCTCCTAACCCTATCACTGCAAATTTATTATTTTTCACAGCATCAAGTTCCTTTATTGGTGATTTTTCCTTCAAATACTCTATTTTTTTATCAACACTATTATCTCCATAATCTATAATCAATATCATATCAGGTTCTTCCATCAATACCTTTTCCCAAGTTCCATTTCCAAAACTTGCTTTAATATCTTTAAATATATTTTCTCCTCCTGCCAGCTCTATAATAGTGTTTCCTATTCCATTTCCCCCAACAACAAAAGGAAGTGTTTCTCCCCCATCATATGGAAAAATTTTTATCTTTTCTTTTGGGAGTTTCTCTTTTATTTTCTTAAGCTCTTCTTTCATTTTAAAAACAATATTTTCAGCATTTTTTTCCTTATCAAATATTATTCCAAATTCTAAAATATCATTAAAGACATCATCTATATTGTTACTTTCCAAAGATTTCATAAAAAATACTTCTACTCCATTGCTATTCAATTCTTCTATTGTTCCTAAATTAGAGGGCATACTTAATGACTTCCACCCTGTAACAAAGTCTGGATTCACAGAATAGAAAAGTTCTTTACTGGGATATTTAGCTGATAAAACAGGTATTTTATCATATTTTTCCTTCAACTCTGGAAGTATTTCATTATCCATGAAAGCTGTTCCTGCTAACTGTTCCTCTGCTCCTATGGCTAAAAGTATTTCTGTTGTAAATTGTGAAGTTGAAACAGCTCTCTGTGGAACTTTTCCAAAAGCAGTTATATTTAATACAAATATCCATAAAAGCAACTTTTTTAGCATATTTTCCTCCAAAAAATAAAAAAACCGTTCTTGAAATAAAAAGACGGCATAAAAATACCTTATCCGTCCTCGCAGATATAGAATAACTAAATCTCTGGCAGTTCTCCTGACTTGACTTCATTTTACTCACAACCTTCCCAGCTACAGCCAGTGGCAACCTGCTTTCATCTGTCTTACAGTGGCGGGACCGTGCAGGAATTTAACCTGCTTCCCTTTTAATCAACTAAATGAACCATAGATTCTATTATATTTTACATTCGGGTTAATTATACAATACTTCTTTTTTTTAGTCAAATAAATAGTAAGGAATTTCCATTATCTACATTTTTAATTTTACAATTTCCCTATACAAAATGACTGTATTTTTCCAAACATTTCATAAAAATTTAAATTTCTACTATTTTAATCTTTAATTTTATAATCACTAAAAATATTTTTTATTTATTTAAGTTGACATATTAAAAAAAATTTAGTACAATCAGTTCTGTAATAAAATATATTTAGGTGCTTTTTATAAAGCTTAATAGAGGAAGCTGGGTGAAAATCCCACACAGCGAAAGCTGCTGTATGGTGGACGAAATCACATTATGTCACTGGGGAACTGGGAAGACGTGAAAGTAGGATGAAACTAAGTCAGAAGACTTACCAAATAGTCAAATATTATTGTTTAGCCAAGTATTTTTACTTTTTAAACATATTTTTAAATTGACTCTCTAGTAAGGTAGATACTCTATTTTATTAGAGTTTTTTTATTTCTAATAAATAGTAGCATTTCTATCAAAGTACCTAAGTTTTTACAATGACTATTAGAAATATGGAGGAAAGAAATGTACAAAAAAATTGGAATTTTAGCTTTGATTTTAAGTTCAGCTGTCTATGCAGAAGAAATTCAAAGCACAAAACTTAATGAAAGTGTTATCTCTACTGAAAACTTTGAAACAAGTGTAAGAAACACAGCAGCTAACATTACAATAGTTACAGCACAGGAAATTGAAAAAACTGGAGCTAAAGATCTCGTAGATGCCCTTAAAAATGTTCCTGGTATCTTTGTTAAAAATTATGCTGGTGGAATAAAATTTGATATTAGAGGATTAAATTCCATGTATAGTGACAGAAATGCTCTAATTACACTTGATGGAGTTCCTGTTACATCTACACAGGTTTCAAATATACCAATAGAAACAATTGAAAGAATTGAAGTAATCCCTGGTGGTGGTGGAATCCTTTATGGAGATAAAGCTATTGGAGGTATAGTTAATATTATCAGTAAGTCAGCTATTGACAAAAAAAATTATGGAACTGTTTATTCTCATTTTGGAAGTAACAGTGAACATAAGATAGGTTTTAACTATGGAACTAAACTCACACAAAGATTTATTACTGAAGTAGGATATACAGACTATGATTCTGATGGTTGGAGAAGAGGAGAAAATTTTGATAAAAAAGAAGGACGTTTTAAAGCTAAATATTTGCTAGATAATGGAGATATAGAATTTAAATATAATCATTCAGATAACAAAACATATAAAGGAATAGCTGTTCCTAGCTATATCCTTGATAATGATAGAAGAAATCCTGGAAGTCTTTCTAAAAGCAAAAACAAAAGTAATGATTACTATTTAAAATGGAAGCAAAATATATCTGAAGATACAGAGTTTTTGATCTATGGAAACTATTATGAAAATAAAAAATGGCTATTTAATAAAACTAAAGATTCTTTTTACAGAGATGGAGATGAAGTAAGAAAATATGTAAAAGCTCAAATTAAACATACATATCTTCCTGATAGTTATTTTATAGCTGGTATAGACATACTTAAAGATGAAGTAAAGCCTTATGATACTTCTTCTAAATTTGATACTTCTCTTGGAAGATATGTAAAAAGTGGAGATTCCACTAAAGATGGTTTCGGTATATTTGCATTGAATAAATATTCAGTTGGAAAATTCCAATTTACTCAGGGAATAAGATATGATTATGCAGATTATGAATTTTATTGGAGAAATGCTTCTCTTAATGCTCCTGATAAAAGGGGTACAAAAGATAATGCTAAGTATAATGATTACTCTTTTGAATTAAGTGCCAATTATCTATATTCTGAAACTGGTTCTACATATCTTACATATACAAGAGCTTTTAGAACACCAACAGCTAGTGAGATTTACTATACTCGTAATTCAGAAAGACTTGATCCTCAAGTCCAAGATACTATTGAATTAGGTGTAAAAGATTTTTTTGCTAACACTTACATATCAGCTTCTACATTCTACAAGATGACTCATGATGAAATATATTCAACTATTCCTCCTGAATTTATAGGAATGGTAAATTATAATATAGGAAATAGTGAAAGAATAGGAGCTGAAATTTATGCAGAACACTATATTGGAGATTTAACTTTAAAGTCTTCAATAACTTACCTACACCATAAAGTTATAAGTGGAAAATACAGTGGAAGTAAAATCCCAAGTGTTCCTAACTGGAAGGTAACTTTTGGAGCTGGATATGACTTCAACAGCAATTTTTCTGTAGGGGCAGATGCTATTTATGCTGGAAATACATATGACCTAGATGATATAGCTAATGAGAGAAAAGAAGATACTGGAGAATATTTCACAGTAGATGTATTTTCACAATATAAATTTAATAATGGAATATCTCTCACATTCAGAATCAATAATATATTTGATGAAAAATATAATGAATATGCTGGATTCTGGGACGATAATAAATATGGCATAGATCAAAGACATTATTATCCAGCTATTGGAAGGACATACACTGCTGGTATAAGCTATTCATTCTAACAAAAAAGAACTGCTTACTTTCAAAAGTTTGCAGTTCTCTTTTATTTTATTTTTTAAAATTTTTACTTGATACAATTTCTCCATCTTTATATTCTCTTTCTAAAACCACTTTTCCATCTTCATATATTCTTTCAGTTCCATGAAGTACATATTCTTTGTAATTTTGTTCATGTTCTAAATTGCCGTTTTTATCATAAAATTTTGATATTCCATCTAGACAATCTTTTTTATAATTCAGTTCTCCTACTATCTTTCCATTTTCCTGATATCCCTTTTCTATTCCATCTTTTTGTCCATTCTTATAATTAGATTCCATTTGAAGCTGTCCATTTTTATAATAAACTCTGCTTACACCATGTAATTTCCCATCTTTGTATCCAGTAGATTCCCACTTTATATTTCCATTTTCATAGTATCCTTTTTCAGAGTTTATTTTCCCATCTTTATAAACTTGCTCTTTTAATATCTTATCTTCTTCAGTTATAATCACTATACCTGTATATGGCTTATCCTCATCTTTTTTATATAAGAGATTATCTTCTCTCATTTCTACATTAAAATATTCTTCTCTTCTGTCAGCACTCATGACAGTAGTAAAAATCATAATTAAAAACAATATTACACTTAAAAATTTTTTCATCAATCTATTCCTCCAGTATATTCAAAATTATGTAACATTTTCTAATTAACAAAAAGTATTTTTCTTTCTCTATAATAATATATAAAAGAAATATTCTTGTCAACAAATTATTTATTTTACTTTAAATTATTTTTGGAGGAATATTCCAAATTAAAACATATTAAATTTTTAAAATAAATATCAGTAATAATTTCGCTTAAAAAATGTTTTATAAAAAACATATATGAAATTAATCTTGACATTTCATAATAAATAAAGTACAATTAGTACTATAATTAAAAATATATTTAGGTGCTTTTTATAAAGCTTAATAGAGGAAGCTGGGTGAAAATCCCACACAGCGAAAGCTGCTGTATGGTGGACGAAATCACATTATGTCACTGGGAAACTGGGAAGGCGTGAGAGTAGAGTGAAACTGAGTCAGAAGACTTACCAAATAGTCATACATACATTTATCAATGGGTTTAAATCATTGTATATTTTTTATTTGACTCTCTAGTAAGTAGAATTCTCTATTTATTAGAGTTTTTTTATTTACAAGACCTTGTATATTTTTTTGAAAAATTAATATTTTGAGGGGGAAAAATGTATAAAAAAATTGGAATTTTAGCATTATTTTTAAGTTCATCTCTGTATGCAAATGAAGTTGAAAAAAAAGAGGAATTTGCTGTAAAATTAAACGAATCAACTATTACATCAGAAAGATATGAGGAAACTCCTGTAATAGAAACAGCTAAAAATGTTACTGTTATTACAAATAAAGAAATTGAAAAAAGAGGATATAAGAATATAGAAGAAGCTCTGGTAAATGTTCCTGGTTTATCTTTCTCAGGTGGAAATTTATCAATGAGAGGACAAGTTCCTAGTATGGGAAATAAACATTTAGTTGTATTGGTTGATGGAATTCCACAAAATGGTATTGATAACAGATCATTTGATTTAGATTTTATTCCTGTTGAGCAAATAGAAAAAATAGAGATAGTTCCTGCTGGTGGAGCCATTATGTATGGTGGTAATGCTACATCTGGTGTTATCAATATTATTACAAAAAATTATGAAAATAGAAAATATTGGGGAAATGCAGGACTTCAACTAGGTTCATTTAATGAAAGAAAGTACAAATTTAATTATGGAGTAAATCTAACAGAAAATTTTTCATTAGATGCTAAATATATCAATACAGATAAAGATGGGTATAGAAATTATACTAAAAAAGAATCAGAATTTGGAGAAATAGGAGTTAAGTATAAATTAAAAGATGGAAATGTAGGTTTTAAATATATCCGTAATGAAAGAAAATCAAATGGTTCTGCTTATCTCACTAAAGTCCAATATGATGAAGACAGAAGACAAAATAATCCTGACTATAAAGAAAAAACTGCTCATGATACACAAGATAAATATATACTTGAATTTAATAAAAATTTATCTAATAAATTATCCTTTTCAGCTGTTACTGAATATAGAGAAAGAGAGTATACCTACTCTCAACCTAAAACAGATAAATATTCATCATACCATAGTAGAATAAAAAATACTGATTCTATATATACAAATGCACAGTTAAAATATAATTATAAAGAAAAAAGTAATTTAATATTTGGTGGAGATTATTCTAAAGCTAAAGTCAAGGAAAAAGGATATGGTGTTTCTAAAAATATAATTTATCAAAAATCATACACAGAAACTGATTATGAAGCTATTGCTGGATATATCCTTAATAAGTATAGTTATAATAATTTTATTTTTACTCAAGGAATTAGATTAGAAAGAAATAAATTTGCTGAAAATGAAACTACTTATGAGGCTAATAAAACTTTTAAGAGTAAGAAAAATATTAGTGACTCCAATACAAATACTAATTATGAATTAGCAGTGAACTATATGTTTTCTGAAGATACTTCTGGATATATCAGTTGGAATAGAGTATATCGTTCGCCTAATTTAACTGAATATACAGGCTGGAAAATAGATAAAGGTACTGGAGTGACTGCTTCAAGAGATTCACAGGAAGTTGATACTTTTGAAATTGGAATTAAATCTCTTATAAATAATATTTATTTATCTGGAGCTTTATTCTATATAAAAGGAAATAGAGAAATAATGTATGATTCTTACAGAGATGAAATAATAGATAAATCTGAAAGTGGAAGTTATTATAATCTTGATGGGAAAACTGAAAGAATAGGAATTGAATTTGCTAGTGAACAATATTTTGATAAATTAACATTGAGAGAAAACTTTACATACATGCATAATGAAATTGTAGATGGTCCATATAAGGGAAATGATATTCCTGGTGTAAGTAATGTAATATTCGGATTAGGAGCTACCTACGAAATAACTTCTCAATTTACTTTTAATATTGAATCAAACTACCATGGAAAAGCTTATTTAATAAACGACTACTACAATAAAGTTCCCAAAGCAAATAGCTACATGGTTACAAATATTTCTGCAAAATATAATTTTGAAAATGGAATAGCTATATCAGCTGGAATAGATAATATTTTCAATGAAATTTATTGTGATTACATTACTTATGCTGGTAAGAAAATTAATTATTCTCCATCTCCAGAAAGAACATATTATGTAAGTGCAGAGTATAAATTTTAAAAATTACAAGGAGGAAATAGTGAAAAATTTCAATAGACTCTTTTTATTTGTAATATTCTTTTCTTTCTCATTGAATACATATAGTTACAGAGTAAAAGAAAGTCCAACAGACAGATTTAAAATAGAAAATTTTAAAGATGAGATTAAAAAAATGAACTTTAATTTTGATGAATTTGGAAAAATAAAAGATTATGGCATTCTTGGATATTACAACTTTATTCCTTTAAAAAATAATAATAAAATATCTGCATATGCCTGTTTGACACATTTGAAGGTTTATGATAGACACGAGCCTTTTATTGTTATAATTTCTCTAAATGGAAAAATAATAGATTATTCTATTCCTGAAGTAAAGAAAAAACACCTCCCTCTAAATTCAGAATCTGTAAAAAAAATGGTAATTGGACAGGATAAAAATAATGTAAAAATGGATACCGTAGCTGGTTCTACTTATCATGTTCCAGCTATAAATGCTGAATTACAAAATATATTAAATATTTTTGACTACAAAAAAGAAATTATAAGAAAAGATGAAATAATTAATTAAGAATTGCTTCTACAATAAAATGAGATGAACTTAATATATAGCTAAGTTCATCTCATTTTTATTACAATCCATGTTTTAATTCCAGCATTTTGAAAAAACCATCAAAAAATATTCTAAATCCTATAGACATAATGAATATCTGCATTACTTTAGAAAGTATATATAGAACAAGCTTCCCAAAAATTTTTTCTAAATAGTTCCCAATCACAAATATCATAAAAATAACTGCAAAGGCTGTCAATATAGACAAACTATTATAAACAACTCCATACTCAGAACGTCCTATTAATGCTGTAGTAAGACTTCCAGGTCCCACCATCATAGGAAATGCCATTGGAATAACAGCCTGTTTTATCTGTTCCTCTGGAGATATATGAGCTTCCTCTCTTTCTTTTTTCATTGGTGGAAAAATTAAGTTTTTAACTGCCATCAAAACAAGTATCAGCCCTCCTGCCATTCTCAATTCATTCATATCAATTTTATAAAAATTTATCATTAAGAATTCTCCAACTAAACTAAATAAAAATGTTATAAAAAATCCTGTTAGAGCTATTGCTTTAAATAGTTTTTTTCTTATCTCCTTTTCCATTCCTTCTGTCATTCCTATAAATAATGGAACATTTCCAAAAGGATTTAATACTGCAATAAGCATTAATGCATTTATAAATATTGTGTTTACTCCCATTTTTCTCCTACTTTATCTTTATTTTTTCTTTTCTTTTTTATCTTCAATATTTTCATTTAATTTTTCCAAAATCTCCAGATTATTAACTTCATGAAATTCCTTTTCTTCTTTATCTTTTTTTATCTGAACTTTTCTATTAAGCTCTTCTAAAATATTTAAATTTGTTAAATCATCTTTTTTACTTTTCATTTTTGATCTCCTCTTATAATATTAAGTTTTAATAACTTTTCTAAATTTTCTTCAATAAATTCATCACTAACAACATATGAAACTGTTTTTTGGACTACAGGAAGTTCTTTTCCTGAATAAACAAATTCTACTTTTCTATCGACTTTTTTGAAATGTTCTCCATTCTCAACAGCTTTTGCTAATTCACCAATATCAAAACCTTTTTTTAAATCTTTTTTCATCTATCTCCTCCTTCTCAATATTCCCTGTAAAATATCTCTTATTATTCAGTTTATGAGGCTTCATCTATAATTTTCCCATTCATAAATGAGGCTGTTCCCAAAAGTTTTCCATTTTCATAAAACATACTCCAATCTCCATCTAACATATCATCTTTAAAATGACCTATTGCACTAATCACTCCATTTTCATAGTATCTTATATATCTTCCATTTTTACTGTGTTTCTTGTATTCTTCCTTTATTTCAATCTCCCCATTTTCAAAATAATATATAACTGCTCCTTCTAGTTGAGCATTTACAAAATTTCTAACTATCTGCATTTTTCCATTTTGATAGTACAATATATTTCTTCCATGAAGTATATTATCCTTAAACATACTACTCTCTTGAATTTCTCCATTAGGATAATAAACCAATTTCTGTCCATTCAGTTTTCCTTTTTTAAAAAATGCCCTCATTTTAATATTTCCATTATCAAAATATTTTACCCATTCTCCGTCCATTTGATCATCTTTAAAAAAAATATATTCTTCAATATTGCCATTAGGATAAAACTGAGAAAAATCCCCATTAAGTTTCCCTTCTTTGTATTCAGCTATCTCTTTTAATAAGCCGTTAGGATAATACTTTTTACTTATTCCATTTTTAATTCCATCTTCATATGTTTCCTCTTCTTTTAAAATATCTGTAGGATACCTGCATATCAATTTACCAGTAAAAGGTTCATTTTCTCCAATTACATATGCTATTTCATTTATAAAAACTTTGTTAAAAAAAGGCACTTCTCTTACAATCATCTCTATCCCTCCATTTTTTGCCATAAAAAAATCCCAAAACTTACAATCATGTAAATTCTGGGATTAAATACTTTGCACCAAAAAATAAATAACAAAATACAATCTCTAAATTCACACTCGTCCTCGCAAGTTGATATTTTATATCAAAGGCAGGTCTCCTGACTTAGAATCATTTTACTCACACACCTTCCCAAGATTATATTTACATCTCAGTGGCAATCTGCTTTCATCCTCATTACAGTGGCGGGACCGTTTGAGATTTTCACTCAATTCCCTTTTAATCTAGTAGATACTAGAACCATTTGATATTTTTATTCTATTGTAACTCTATATTGACTTTTTTTACTTTTTACATTAATTAGAACAATACTTTTTAATCATTCAATTTCAACAAAATATATTCAAACTTTATAAAAAATATTTAACTTAAGAATTTGCTCCTCTTACTATCTCAACTTTAGATATATTTCCAAAATCATTTAAAGCTCTTGTAAAAGAACTTTTGATAAGTTCCATATATTTTTTTATATGCTCTTCTCCACTATTGATACAGTCTACTGTCATTTTATATACAGCATTTTCATCTTTAAAAAAATAAAGGTTAACAGTATCCATCACTGTAAATATTTCCATTTCTGCTATATCACAAGGTATATTATGATTTTTTGCTTCTTCTACAGCTTTATTTATAAGTAATGCTGGTATTATAGAATTTGTACTCTCTGAATTGATTCTCATACTTATCATCTCCCTATTAAAATTTTTAGCATTTATTAAAAACATTTATTTTATACTTTATTTTCTTGTTTCTGATTTTAAAACCATCATTATTTTATATCTGGTTATTTTACATTAAATCTAAAGTCTTTATAAAAATATAGTTTTATCTTTTCTCCATGGTAAATTATTGGATCAAATTCCCATTTTTTAAGAGCTTTCTCCACTTCTTTTCTAAAACCATAAGAGGTGAAATTATCCAGAAAAATTATCTCCTCCACTTTTCCATTTAATCCTATAAGAAATTTTGTTTTTATAACTACTTCATTTCGATAGTTAGCTCTTTTAGCAAGGATAGGATATTCAGGATTGACTTCTTTTTTTATCCTGTATTTAATTCCTCCTCCACTCCTTTGATCTCCTATATATGTTCCTGTACCGTCTTTTACCAATCCTGCCAAAGGATTGTATGGTGCTGAATTTTCAGACGCTGTTTCTTTTTTCTTTTCTTCCACAGCCTCCTCTTTTACTATTTCCTCTTTCTTTTTAACTTCTTTTTTAACAATTTTTTTTACGATTTTCTTTTCTATTTTTTTCTCTATTTTCTTTTCTTCCTTTGGTTTTTCCTCTTTTTCAGGCTCTGGCTGTACAAGAGATTGCAATGGAGCTGGAGCTGGTGTATTATTTTCTACTTTCAATTCACTAAGGTATACAAGGACATTTTTACTGTCCAATTTTATATCTTTCACAGGTTTGGTATATATAGCAAAAAGTAGCAGCAGATGACATAAAAAAGAGAATATATAAAATTTCAACCTTATCACCTACTTTATACTATTTATTTCCAGTTTTTCCAGACCAATATTTTTTAATCTTCCCATAGTTTCTATTACAGTTTCATATCTTAAATCTTTATCTGCACTTACAATAAGAGTCTGTTCTTTTCTCCCTTTCATCAATTCTTTTACTGATTCTTCAAGTTTTTCATTTTCTATTTCTATAGAATTTTCTCCATTTTTAAAGAAATACTTTCCATCTTTATCTATTATCAGTTCAACTCCCTCTTCTGTCACGTTTATTTCTTCTACAGAAGATTTAGGAAGATTCATATCAAATTTATTATACTGGCTGAAAGTTGTCACCAGCATAAAAAATATCAAAAGCTGAAAAACTACATCTATTAGTGGAGTCATATCAGGATTGATTATCCCCTTCTTTCTTCTCAGCTCTCTCATATTTTTTCCTTCTTTCCAGCCTTTTTAATATTAATAAGTGCAGTTGAAGTTTTTTCTATTTCAAGCATCACCTTATCAGCTTTTCTATTGAAAGTATTGTAAGCTATTATCGCAGGTATAGCTATAAGCAGTCCTGCTGCTGTTGTAAGAAGAGCCTCTGAAATTCCATTAGCTACCACATTTGGATCTCCTGCCCCCTGTAATGCTATCGCTTTAAAAGATTTTATCATTCCCAATACAGTTCCAAGAAGTCCAGCCATAGGAGAAATATATGCAACTATTCCCAAAATAGATAATCTTCTCTCCAAGTTTTCTATTTGCTCCAAGGCTTTTTCTTTCATTAATTTTTCTTTGCTTTCATAAAGATCATCTTCATTCTGATATGCCAGAAGTATACTTTTCACTGTTCTTGATACAGAATTATTAGTTTTATCACATAATTCCATAGCTTCCTTTTCTTTTCCAGCTCTTACCAGAGATACTATCTCCTCTTTAAATTCCTTTGTTATTCCCTGTTCATTTTTCATAAAATAAGCAGTTCTTTCTAATATTGTCCCCAGTCCCAGAATAGACAACACAGCTAAAAGCCACATCATCATTCCACCTTCTATGAAGTAAGTGTACATTTTGCCTCCTAATCTATTTTAATCAATATTACTTATAATAAAAAAATCCCTGATAAAACTTAAATAGTGCTTACAAGCCCCCATTTTTGTTTTTATCAGAGAATCTTAAATATCATATTACTTAAAAATATTTAATTTTTTATTCTCTCTTTTTCCCACCGAAAAAGTAAAAAAAACTAGTTTTTAGGTAAGTCTTCTGACTCAGTTTCATTCTACTCCCTACCTTCCCAGATTAAATATAATCCAGTGGTTTTTGGTTTCGTCCACTTTACAGTAGCGGGGGCTGTGAGGGATTTTCACCCTACTTCCTCTATTAAGCCTTTCGGCACCTAACACTATCTACTATAATAGTACAATCTTAATTATTTTTTGTCAATCTTTTATTAAGAAGAATATAAAAAATGACTACATTTAAAATTTAACATAAATATTATTTAACTATTCCCTTCAATCTAAAATATGGAATTCCATCTTCCATTTCTATTGATGAGTCCACTCTATATACCTCTCTTATAAGCTGTGGGGTAAGAACTTCCAAAGATTTTCCCTCTTTGTATTTCTTCCCATCTTTAAGAACAATTATTCTGTCACTGTATTGAACTGCCTGATTTAAATCATGAAGCACCATAATTATAGTTATACCAAGATTTTGATTTAATTCTTTTACCAATTCCATTATTTCAAACTGGTGACATATATCCAAATAAGTAGTAGGTTCATCCAGCAGAAGTATTCCTGTCTTTTGTGCAATAACCATTGCTATCCATACTTTCTGTCTTTCTCCACCTGACAGGCTCATTACCTTTCTATCTTTAAAATTATCCAATTTACATATTGCAACAGCCCAATCCACAATATCTTTATCCTCTTGATTATACACCTCATACCATTTTTTATGTGGAACCCTTCCATACATAATAAAATCATAAACAGTTATATCATCTGGAATTTCATTATTTTGTGAAACAAATGCAAGCTTTTTTGCAAATTCCTTATTTTTTATATGGCTTATCTCTTCTCCATCTAAATATATGTTTCCATTTTTACATGGAAGTACTCTTGATACAGCTTTTAAAAGAGTAGATTTCCCACAACCGTTAGTTCCTATTATAGAAACTATCTCTCCTTTATTTATTTCTATATCCAGGTCATGTATAATTACCTTTTCTCCATAGGCAAGCTCTATATTATGTCCTTTTATCCTTTCCATATTAGTCACCTACCTTTCTCAGCAGATAAAGAAAGAAAGGCACGCCAATTACAGCCATTACTATCCCTGCTGGTATTTCAATAGGTGAAAACATAGTTCTTGATATTGTATCAGCTACTACCAGCACCACAGCTCCAAGCAGTCCAGCAAAAGGCACTAGATATGTATGATCTGAGCCTATTATTAATCTGGCTATGTGTGGAACTATTAACCCTACAAATCCTATTAATCCAACATTAGCAACTGATATTCCTGTTAAAAAACAGGCAAGAGCACAAAGCTTTAATCTTTTCTTAGGAATATCCACTCCTAAATTTACAGCAAAATTATCTCCAAGCTGAAGTATATTTGCATCTCTTATCATTGTAAAACATGCCAGAATCCCAACCAATGTATATGGCAGAAGTCCTGTTACATGCCTCCAGTTTTTTCCATTTAAGCTTCCATTGAGCCAAGACAATACTCCCTGTATCTCATCACTAAATAATATAAACATCAAACCTGTAATACTTCCCAATATGGCATTTATAGCTACCCCTGACAATATTACTCTTATAGGTTTCAATCCTTTTTTCCAAGCCAGCATGAACACAACTGCACAAGCTATTGCTCCTCCAACAAATGCAGAAAAATTCATAAAAAATATAGCTTTTGGATATAGTATCATAATAATTAAAGCAGTGACACTGGCTCCTGATGACACCCCTGTCAATCCCGGATCAGCCAGTGGATTTTTCATTACAGCCTGAAGCAGTACTCCAGCCAGTGAGAGATTACACCCTACCATTACAGCAATCAATATACGTGGTATTCTAATATCCCACAAAATAGCTTTTAATATCTCATCATCATAACTTTTCATAAAAAGAGATTTCAATATTTCAACAGAAGTATAATTTACACTTCCAAATCTCACCGAGAATATTACTGAAAAGCCTAAAATGATTAGAGCAGTAAAGATAAGAATTATCTTCCTTCCTCTCTTATCTTTATTCATAAACATATCTGTATAACTCCTCCAATGCGTCTATCGAATTTACCCCAGCACTCATTCTGAACAATGTAGGATCGATATCCAGTATTTTATTATTTTTATATGCTTTTGTAAGCTTCCATACAGGATTACTTGAAAATATTTCCTCAAATCCCTCACCATTTTTAGTCTGGCTTGTAGGAAGTCTTAATATAACATCTGGATTAGCCTTAATTAACTGCTCCATGCTGAAAGGTACTGATCTTTTTAATAATGCACTGTTGTCAATAGAAGTCACTACATTTTCACAGCCTATTTTATCCATAAGTCCCTGTAAAAAATGATTCTTACCAGTCATAAAAAAACTTTCTCCATTTCCATAGAGTATGGCTATCCTTTTTTTCTCTTTCCCCTTCAATTTCTCTGCAAGTATTTCTTCTCTCCTTTTTACATCATCAAGTATGGCTTTTGCTTCTTTATCTTTGTGAAAAGCTTTTCCCAATATCTCAATGGCTTTCATAGATTCATCATATGTATCTACCTTCATATAAAAACTTGGTATATTAAGATTATCATATTTAGGTTTTAATGCTGGTTTAGAATAAATAGTTGATATTACCAGATCAGTTTTTAAAGCTTTTACACGTTCCAAATCAGGTATCCCAGATCTTCCTATTCTGGGAACATCATCATATTTTTCAGGTATCTTTGTTGTAGAACTCGCCACCCCTACCAAATCAATATCCAGTGCTGCTAAAAATCTTGATATTATAGCTGAATCAGTGACAACAGCTTTTGGAAAATAGTCCAACTGTAAATCTTCATCTCCCTGATGTATAGAAAATTTTTCTTTTCCAAAAGATGCATTTCCTATTATAAGTAAAAATATAGCAATAAAAACAACATATCTTTTTTTCATTTTTTTCTCCTAAAATTCTATAATTTTATTCAATAAAAAAACCTAGCACAAAGAAACACTAGGCTACATCAAAAACTCTTCAAAATTCTATGTAGCATAACTTTCCTCGGAAGCTTGTACAATAATCTTTCTAAGCAGGTCTTCTGACTCATAGCTCAATCACAGTTTTCTCCTTCTCAGACATTAAATCCAATGGTATTTGAAAACTATTTGCTAAATCACAGCGGCCGGACCGTTTGAGATTTTCACTCAATTCCCTTTTAATTAATAAAACTTAGAATAAACATCATATAGCAATATATTTTAATACTTTAATTTTATTACTTAACTGTCCCTTTGTCAATGAAGAATTATATAAATATCCTTTCTACCTTGAATTTAAAATTGAATTTTTATTTTAACTATTGACATTTGAAAGAAAACATAGTATATTCTTACTGAACAGAATAATTGAATTTGAGGTTCTATATTTAGAATAATTGGGAAGTGAGGTTTAATCCCTCCGCGGTCCCGCCACTGTGATGCTGACAAAGGATATAACCACTGGATTGTTTAATCTGGGAAGGGTATCTGGAGAATGAAGCTAAGCCAGGAGACCTGCCTCAAATAATTACTGTGAAATATCATTGCGTGGACAAGAGATATTTACCTTTATTATTTTTATTTAATTAAGGCTTATATCTCCTAACTAAAAATGGGAGATTTTTTTTATTAAAAAAATCCCCATAAATTTATCAGGAGGAAGATTATGGGAAAAATGAGAAACTTATTAGCAGGAGCTTTACTTCTTGCAGCAGGAACTGCAGCTTTTGCACATTCAGAAGGAGGATACGTGGAAAACGATTTTTTCAAAGGAATGAAAAAAGGGGACAAAGCAGCTGTGCTTATGGTTCACTTTGGAACTACTTATGATGATACTAGAGCTTTAACTATTGATTCTATCAACCAAAAAGCTAAAAAAGAATTTAAAAATGCTGATGTAAAAGAAGCATTTACTTCAAGAATAGTTATGAGAAGATTAAAAGCCAGAGGAATAGAAAAACAAAATCCTTCAGAAGTTATCAAGGATTTAAAAGCTAATGGTTACACTCATTTGTTGGTACAAGGTACTCATATTATGAATGGTGTCGAATCTAATAATCTTGCTGAAGAATTAAAAGGATATGAAAAAGATTTTAAAGATATAAGAATGGGAACTCCACTTTTAACTACTCATGAAGACTATGAAGCTGTTGCTAAAGCTATAGCTAAAAAAGTAGGACCTTTAAAAGCTAATCAAGGTGTAGTTTTAGTAGGACATGGAACTCATCATTTTGGTGGATCTGCTTATGCTATGATGGATTATGTATTTACTGCTGAAGGAATGGATACTTATGCAGTTGGTACAGTTGAAGGATATCCTGAATTTGACAATGTTGTTGCTAAATTAAAATCTAAAGGGGTTAAAGATGTTATCTTAATGCCATTTATGTTTGTTGCTGGAGATCATGCTAATAACGATATAGCTGAAGATTGGAATAACGATCTTAAAGAAGCTGGATTTACAGTTTCTAAAATTATATTAGAAGGTTTAGGACAAAATCCAGATATTCAAAATATCTATATTGAACATGCTAAATTTGCTGCTCAACACAAACCTGAAGATATGCAGGCTAAAAAAGTTCAATATGCTAATGAGAAAGACTAGTTGATAATAACTTTTTAAATAAATCAAATATTTAAACTTTAGTTACAATTTAAATTTTCTGTGTATTAAAAATAGAAAAGAGATATTTAGCTTAGACTCCTAAATATCTCTTTTTAACTTTATTTTTGTATTAATCAGTATGTTATCTTTAAAGACCTGCCATTTACAAATATACCAGAAGATACTTTATAAGAAAGAACTTTTTCCCCAATTTTAAAGAAGCCTCCTCTTTCTACATTAATATCATTCTTTATTATTTCATTGGCTATTCCCAAAATAAATTCAAATACTTCTTCACACTCACTGAGAGAATTCAATATTTCTATCTCTTTCTTCTTAAAATGATTAAGTCCCAAAGTATATACTGATACAGTATTCTGTTTTTTGATTATTCCTATATACACCCATAAAAGTATGGGAAGTTTTCCCAACTTCAATTCCTTAGCTAAACATCTATATGTTTCCCTTTCAATAATCATAGGACTCATATATACAGCAATGGCTTCATCTGCTGCCAATATACTGCTTGCTATTTTGGTAAATGTTTTGTATCTCTCTATATTATCTTTTCCATTAAGTATTGAAATTATAATATGCGACTTATGCTTTGATACTTTTTTCTCTGCATCTTCCCACATCCAGTTATCTTTATAGTGGCTTTCCACCTCATGTTCTGGAATTACTTCTGGTACAAAGCTGCATGCTATGAGCATATCATCTACATTGAAAGCTATAGTATCTTCATCTGCTGTATCCTTTATCTCTATTCCCCATTCGTTTTTTAAATTAATCTTTAGTTTGTTAAAGTCATAACTAAAATTTTCCAAAAGGACAAATCCCACAATAATATCAGGAAGTCTTTTTTTCTTTTTCCCCCAAAACAACATTTCAGTTCCTCCATTTATTTCTTTATAGCAGATAGATTTTCAATCAAAACATCTGTTATATAGTGCACAACAAATTATATTCTAATCTTTTCTTAAAAGCAAATAAAAAGTTGAACTTTCTAATGAACATTCATTCATTTTATCTTCTATTTCTTTATTTAAATATTAATTTTTTATTTCAGATATTTTATTTCCAAATTAAACATTTCCTAAGCAAATTATTTTGAAATGAATTTTATAAAAAATTAAAAGCCCCCATAATTTGAAGGCTCTCTCTACTTAAACTTTTATTCAAGATTTATATTTCCAAAATCTTCTTCTTTCTGTTCCTCTTTTTTTGTTACTAATAGCTGATCAACTTTAAAATTGTCTACATCAACAACTTCAAAAGTATAGTTCTCAAATTCTACCATAGCAGCTTTTTTGGGAATACTTTTCAACATATACATCATAAAACCAGCTATTGTTTCATAAGTGTCTTCCTCTGGAAATTTTTCTATATCCAGTACTTTTTTTACATCTTCAATAGGTGTAACTCCGTCCATTAACCAAGAGCCTTCTCCTCTTGAAATTATCTGCTGCTCATCTTGAGCTTGATAAACTATATCTCCCATAAGTGTATTTACTACATCATTTAATGTTACAAGTCCTACTACATGCCCATACTCATTTAATATTATAGCAAAATCATCTCTTGCCTCATTAAATCTATCCAAAGCTTCTGATAATGTCAAGGTATTTGGAATTATTAGAAGGTTTGGATTACATATCTCTTGTATATCATGAAGTCCACTCATTTCACCTTTCAGTATTCTAGGAAGAATATCTTTAGAATCTACATATCCCAGTACTGTATCTATCTCATTTTGACATACTAAAAACTTAGAGTGAGGATAATTGGCTATCTTTTCCTTTATGCTCTCTTCTCCCTCTTCTAAAGTTAAATATATAATCTCATCTCTAGTAGTCATTATTGAAGAAACCCATCTGGTATCAAGTTCAAATATATTTTCTATCAAATGATGTTCTTTTTTTTGAACTACTCCTGCTTCAGCTCCAGCATCAACCACAGCGAAGATATCATCATATGTAATAATGTCATTTCTTGTCAAAGGCACTCTGAATAGTTTAAAAATAAAAGTAGCTGTACCATTGAATATAAATATCAAAGGTCTTAGCACATATATTAAAACTAACATGGGATTGATTATATGCACTGCTATTGCTTCTGGTGCTACCATTGCCAGCCTTTTAGGTATCAAGTCTGCAAACTCAATAAACATTCCTGTAATTATAAGGAATGATACTATACTTCCTATCATAGCTGCATTTCCTGCAAGTCCTGGTATCCATTTCCCTATAAAAAGTGTTACCCATGGTCCTGCTATATTATCTCCAATTATACCACCTAATATTGCAATAGCATTTATTCCTATTTGAATGGCTGTAAAAAAGTTTCCTGAAGTTTCCTGTACCTTCAATACTTTTTCAGCATTTTCATCTCCCTCTTCTATCATTATCTGTAGCTTCATCTTCCTTGCGGAGGCAAGGGATATTTCACTCATAGATAAGAAAATACTCATTAATATCAAAATAATGAGTAAAATAAACTTTAAAAAAACGCTCATAATATCTCTCCTAACTTTATTATTTAAATAATATTGTTTCTACAACACTCAATCTTCCTTATATCTTTTTAATTTTTTTTGTGTTAAAATAATTTTATAAAGTATATATAATTTTACTATCTTTCCAGTTAAAATTATACCACATTTTTATTGACATTGTATATTGAAATATTTGGAGGACTTCTTATGACACCTATTGAGATTTTTGGAATGATTGTTCTTGGGCTTGGGGCTGGTTTTAGTAAACTTGGTCTTCCCACTGCTTTAGTCTTCTCTCCCCTGCTTGCTTCATTATATGGAGGTAAAACTTCTGCTGGTATTATAATCATACCTGTAGTTATTTCTGACTTTACTATGCTTTACTTATATGGAAAAGACCTTGAATTAAAAACATTAAAAAAAATACTTCCTATGACAATACTTGGAATAATTGTTGCTGTAATTTTTGGTAACAATATTTCTGATGAATTTTTTAAAAAAAGCATGGGTATACTCATACTGGTAATAGGTATTCTTACTCTTTTAAAAAGCCTTAATGTCAATTTTTCAAAATTAAGTTATATATTTGGTTTTCTTGGAGGTTTTTCTTCTTTTATAGGAAATGTATCTGGTCCTCTTATGAGTATATATCTCTTAAATATAAATTTAGATAAAGAGAAATTCTATGGAACTAGAAGCTGGTTTTACTTCATAGTTAATTTTTCAAAACTTATACTTTATTTCTTTTTCTTAAAAAATATTAATTTATTTACTGTATCAAGAGGTGCATGTGCTATTCCTACTGTCTTTGTAGGAATATTTATAGGTAGATTCATAGTAGGAAAAATGAATCAGAATATTTTTGAAAAATTTATTGTTCTAGTAAGTATAATCAGTGGATTAAATCTTCTTCTCAATTAAGATATTCTCGGAGTGAATCATCACTCCTTTTTTTATTTTGCCAAAAAAACAGGTGATAAAATATCACCTGCTACTTTTTAATTATTCGTCTATCTCTTCTTCCTCATATGAATTTGTTTTTTCCTCTTCATCATCTTTCATACTTAGATATTCATTAGATTTTTTTTTCTTACTATATCCCTCGAAGTTTCCACCATCTTCTATTACAAGTTTGTCGCTTATAATATCTCCTATTACATTACTTGTTGCTGAAAGTTCAACAGTATCCCCTTCTAATTCCCCTTTGAAAAATCCACTTATAACAATTTTTGAAGCTGCTATCTTTCCTTCAACTTTACCTTTAGGCCCAATAGTAACAGATGCTCTTGAAAGTATATTTCCATTGATTTCCCCATCAATAAGCAAATTACATTCACTTACTACATCTCCTGTGAATGAAGTCCCCTGTGATACCTTAGTTAATTCTTTTGTTGAATAATCTGTGTCTGCAACTTTGTCATTTCTATTAAAGATTGCCATTTTACCCCCTTTTCGTTCTTAAATATATAGTCATAATTCTCTAGACTCCATTTTGCAAAATTCTTTGGATCCATTCTTTTTCCAAGATAATGTATTTCATAATGGAGATGAGGTCCACTGGACCTTCCTGTATTTCCTGTTTTTCCAATTACAGTTCCCTTAGTTATAAAATCTCCTACTTTTACATCTATCTCGCTTAAATGAGCAAAATATGTTTTAAATCCAAAGTTATGTGATAATATAATAAGATTTCCAAATCCTCCAGAATTAAATCCTGCATATTCTACTATCCCATCTCCTGGGGCTAGTACACTTGTTCCAATTTTAGCTACAAAGTCCAATCCATAATGAAACTTCCTCTGCTCCAATACAGGATGAAATCTCCCCCCAAATCCACTTGAATATCCACTAAATGGCGATACTGGATTTCCATTTGGAATCATCTGAAGAAGATATTTCTTATCTATTATATTTAGCTTAGTTAAATCCAGCCTCTCTATCTCATTGAGATTTACTGAGTTGGCAATACTATCCTCACCCATAAGTCTTTCAATTTCTGTTATCTTTTCACTTATATTTTCAAGTTCCAGATTTTTTTCTTCCAGATTTTTTCTATTTTCCTCTATTTGAGTATAAAGTTTTTCATTTTCGAGCTTAAAATAGCTGTATTCATCTACTTTATCTTTCAAGACGAAGATCATTATTATCAGTAAAACAAGTCCTGTAAAGAAAAGGCTTCCCACTACAAAAAGATATTTTTTTATTATTTTATCAAAAGAATAGCATTTTACCCCTCTGAAATCAGTTATAGTTATATAAAATCTATTTTTCAAATGTCTTTCTTCCCCTTTTCATACTGATTTGTTCAATATACACTAGTAATTTTATAATTTTTAACAATATCTGTCAAATGTTTTCAGTTTTAAGCTTCACCTATTTAATCCATAATATAACGAAAAAAAGGGGTTTCAACTTATGAAACACCCTCTGTATAATTTTTATTTTTTTTATAATTTTTCTCTTAGTCTATCAATTGCCTCCAGTTGTATCTGTCTTATTCTCTCTTTAGTGAGATTCATTCGTTCTCCTATTTCTCCTAAAGTAAGTACCTTTTCATCTAATAGTCCATATCTATATATCAGAACTTCCCTTTCCCTTGGTGGAAGTTTATTTACTTTCTTCATTAAATCAATATTTGAACTTTTGGCAATAACCTCATCTTCAAAAGTATCATCATAAATTATACTGCTGCAATATTCCACCATCTCTCCATACATTTCGTTTCCTATCCCATTTCCTTTTTCCAATACATCAATGTATCTTTCAGCCTCTTTTTTTTTCATATCCAGACTTCTGCATATCTCATCAATAGATGGAAAATGTGAGTTTTTATTTTTATAATCCTGTACATATTTTTTCATTCTTGATATGCCATCATAGACATATGAAGGAAACCTGATAAGCCCTCTACTTGATGTAATATATCTAAGTATACTCTGCTTTATCCAAAATGTAGAATAAGTAGAAAATCTTATATTCTTATCTGGTTCATATTTTTCTACTGCTCTTATCAATCCCATATTCCCTTCCTGTATCAAATCAAGTATAGGGATTCCCATATTTGTATATTTTCTAGCTATGCTGATAACCAGTCTAAGATTAGAAGTCACTAATTTTTCCTGTGCTTCTCTATCTCCAGATCTTGCTTTTACTGCAATCTCTCTCTCCTCTTTAGGTGTCAAAAGAGGATAAGTACTTATATCTTTTATATATTCAGAAATATCCAACACTTTCCCCTACCTTTCTCAAATTATACTTTACACTAGTTTTATACTGTATAATTAAAAAAAATCCTTTATTTTTTTATATATTTTTTATTTAATAGAAAAATACTGTCAAATATGTTACACTTTAATATAGAGAGGTGATTTTTAATGAGAGTGCTGGGAATTGATCCGGGAACAGCAATAGTAGGTTTTGGTGTAATTGACTATGAAAATAATAAATTTAAAGTAATAGATTATGGGTGCCTTTATACTGATAAAGATACTCCTATGGAAGAAAGACTCTGCCAAATTTATGAAAAGCTCAGCGAACTCATAAAAAAATATAATCCTGAACATATGGCAATAGAAGAACTGTTTTTCTTTAAAAATAACAAAACTGTTATTTCTGTTGGACAGGCTAGAGGTGTTCTTCTTTTATGTGGAAAACAAAATGGATTAAAAATACAAGGGTATACTCCTCTACAGGTTAAAACAGGTATAACTGGATATGGAAAAGCTGAAAAAAAACAGGTACAACTGATGGTTCAAAAATTTTTAGGAATGAAAGAGCTTCCAAAACCAGATGATGCAGCAGATGCATTGGCTATAGCCATCACTCATATAAACTCATTAAATAGTGGTTATTTTGGACAGGCTTTAGCTTCCACTATCAGTACCAAAGCACTACCAAAAGAAAAACTCACTGCCAAAGAATATAGAAATCTTATTTTAAATAGATAAATTAAATAAACTTAGGAGGCTGTTATGATTTTAAAGACTTTAGAAAATGTACGTTCACACAGAAGCTTTACTGACAGACCATTGACAAAAACTGAATTATCTAAAATAGTAGAAGGAGCAAGACTTGGAGCATCAGCTAAAAATTCCCAGTCTATCAGATTTTTTTGTGTTTCTGACAAAAAATTATGTGATGAAATATTTGAGCAGATTAAATGGGCTGCTGCTGTGAGCTGGAATCCCGTACTTGAAGAATCTCCAAGAGCTTATGTTATTCTTTGTGCCTGCAATCCTCTTACTCAAACTTCTGAACCCTTACTGCACTTTGATATGGGTATAGCTTCACAAAATATGCTTCTTTGTGCTGCTGAAATGGGATTTGGTGGTTGTATTATAGGAGCTTATAATAAAAAGGAAGTTGAAAAACTAATTGCTCTTCCAGAAAAATATAAGTCATATTTCATTCTTGCCTTAGGTGAGCCAAAAGATAAAGTTAAAATAGTTGCAGCAGAAAATAAGGATACTAAATATTATAGAGATACACTCAATAACCACTTTGTTCCTAAACTATCTCTTAATGAAATTATAATAGGAAACAAATAAATAAAATATTTCAAAAATAATTGTTGACTTTTTCAATAAGTTATTATACAATTAACCTACAAATCCTTTCTTTTTAAAAGTATTTTAATTTTTACTTAATTAACAAAAAAGCTGACAGTCTACAAAATCTGCCAGCTTTTTTGTTTTATTGATATTCTTGAATATACACTTTCTTTTTAGTAAATAATTTTTCCAATTCACTTACTTTCTCTGTATTATTTATCTTTACTCTTTCTAGTTCAATCATTTCCTTCATAGAAAAATACCCAAATAGCAACTGATTTAATTCTGATACATCTATTTCCATATCATTTTCTATCTTATCCTTTTTGCTAACATTTCCATTTATATCAATTTCAAATACCCCATTATTTTCCTCAATAATTTTATCAATAACAGATATTTTTAAGTTACTCCCTTTTAAATGAAGTCTTTTAAGCATACTTTCTACATTAGTTATTCTTCCCATTATAAATGGAGAATCATTTTTTTTCATAGCTACCTGATTATGAATATAAAAATTCAGATTGCTCTTTACAGGAGCTTTTATTATAAGCTCTGAGTAGTATTCTCTATATGTTTTTATAAAAGTATACATTGATTCGACTACACCTCTGCTTGTTCCGAAGAACTCTCTGACTTCTATACTTTCTTCTCTTCTGTATAATGAAATATATCCAACTGGTCTATTCTCCAAATAGAATATATAAATATCTCCATTTTCATTTTCCATCTCTTTCAAAGCTCTTCTATAATAATTTTCATCTCTTTTTAAATAGGCAAAATTATTTTTCATTTTTTTCTCATAAATTTCTACCAAATCTTTATACATATTTTTTTCATCAGATACTTTTTTTATTTCATATGCTTTATCTATTCTATCAAAAGGGATATCTTTCATAGACATACTATATTTTTCAAGACTGCTCATATATCCAAAGCCATATCTTTTATATATTTCACTGTTTATAGGACTAAGAAAAATAAAGTCCAACCCTTTTTTCCTTGCATTTTTTAAACTGTATCTTATAAGTTCTCCCATGTACCCTCTTCCACGATATTGAGGGGAAACAGCTACTGCAACTATATAAAAAGATGGAATAACCTCATCATTTACTATTACTTCATATGGATTTTCATGAAGCGAAGCTCTTATCTCCCTTTCTCCATCTTCCATAAGTAAAAAATTTTCTTTTCTATACAATTCATTAAAATAAAAATCTACCTCATTTTCACTGTCTGTAAAACACTCTTTCCATATATATTCAGCCTTTGCTTTATCCTTATCATTTCCATATCTTATTTCCATATCATACTCCTTTAAGCTGCATATTCTTCCTTCTTACATTATAAATAATATATAAAAAAAAATCTATACAATATATTTTTTTAAAAAACTTCTTTATTATAAAACAGTATCATTAAAGAAATAAAATAATTTAATCAGGTATATTTAAATTTATTATAAAAAAATAGAGAGTGATATCTCCAAATTTACTATGGCTTAGCTCTGGAAATATCCCTCTCTCATTATTTTATTTTCCCCATTATCCATTTTAAAATTTCTTTTTCATCAAAATTACCTGTATGTACTAAATATTCTTGAACATTTATTACATTTTTATTTTCTAAAACTTTTACACACCCTCTCTGACAACCATTCAATACTATTACTACATCTTTATTTTCTGGTAAAAGTTTCAGCATTTCATATAATTTCTCCCTGTGGTATAGAGGATTGCAACCTCCACAAAATCTAATTTCCATGTTTAGATTCCTTATTCTTGAACTTCTGCTGTTTCATTTTGTTTACCTTTTATATTTTCAAGAAGCACATACAAAATTATACCTATTCCTAATCCCCATGCTGCACCTTTTGTTGCAAGTACTGCTGCCATTACTCCAGCTATTCCCATATCTAGTTCTGATTTACACATAGACATAGCAAGTCTTGTACAAATATATCCTTGCACAAGCATAGTAAGGGATAAAGCAACTGGAAGTATAGGCTGTACCAATGAAACTATAGGTACTAATGCAACTGATATACAAGTCATTATTCTAAATGTTCCAACTCCACCATATATAGAATCCATAGCTGTTCTTCCCTCTTTATATCTCTGAGATACAGAAGCTGTAACTGCTGCCCACAATGGTCCACACATAGGTATATATGGAATTAAAATTGACTGTATTATATTTCTTAATCCACTAATTAGGTTTGACCTATTAGAGTTAAAATCTATTTTTTCATCTTGTCTTACTTCATCAGCTTCATTTATTAATGCACTGCTTGTTACAAAATCTCCAAATGCAATTATATATATCATTGCTGCCATAGGTATAGCACTTATAAAAAATGCTGCTTTAGGAACTCCTACTCCAAATATACTCACTTCTCTCAATATATTTCCCATTTCTGGTATTTTTATAACTGATCCTATTTCTATCTTTGGAAATGGAAGTTCTTTTACTAACGGGCTTATTATTATACTTAAAAAGATAGCTGGAAGCATACCATATTTTCCAAAGGCGTCTGCTATTTTGCTTTTCTTCCTCAAATCTCTAAACTTCAGTGAAAAAAGCAGATAAAAAGAAAATAATCCTCCAAAAGCTATTGATATAGGGTAAAGATTAAATCTTCCCTTTGCACTGAATTCTCCAACTACTGCTGCAAATCCTGCTCCCAAAAGTATTCCTGATTTTATAGATACTGGTATTATTCCCATAAGTTTTCCTGCCAAACCAGTTATCCCCATTATTATAAATATACATGCAACAAGCAGCTGCAAAGCTATAAGAGCATGTATTCTATCTACACCAATAGTAAATTTTGAGAGATATACTATTGTCAAAGGAATAGAAGGTGTTATCCAACCAGGTACTACTGGATCTCCAAGAAGTGCATGAAGGTTATAAAGTATCCCATTAATTATTACCATAGACCATGCTAGTTCAAAAGACACTCCCAAATATTCAGTCAATATAGGAATAGCTCCCAAACATGTTGCACACATAAATATTGCCTGTATTGCCTCTGACCATTCCCATTTATAATGAATAAAAGGCAATCTTAGTTTAAATATTCCCAGTGGAGTATATGGTTGTTCCTGTCCGTATTCTCTAATTGCCATATTTTTCCCCTCCTAAAGTGTTTTATATTTTTCCAATGCTTTCTGAGTTAATTCTTCTCTAAAATCAGGGTGAGCTATTTTTATAAGTTCCTTTGCTCTTTCTCTCAAAGTTTTTCCTCTTAAATCAGCAATTCCATATTCAGTGATTATATACTGTACATCATTTCTTGAAGTAGTAACAGCTGCTCCTTCATCTAAATAAGCAGTAATTCTTGATACTTTTCCTTTAGAAGCTGTAGAAGGTATTGCTATTATTGATTTTCCATTTAGAGCAAAGGCTGTTCCCCTTACAAAATCTACCTGTCCTCCAGTACCACTGAATTGTTTTGTTCCAATAGTTTCAGCATTTACCTGTCCCATTAAATCAACTTGTATAGCTGAATTTATAGAAACTATATTGTCATTTTTAGATATTACTCTCGGATCATTTACATAGTCTACTGGATATATTTCTACACTTGGATTGTCATCTACATAATCATACAGTTTTCTAGTTCCCATAAGGAAACTTACAATAGATTTTCCTCTATGAAGAGTCTTTTTACTGTTGTTGATAACTCCTGCTTTTACTAAATCCACCACTCCATCTGATATCATTTCTGAATGTATTCCCAAATCTTTTTTATCCTTCAGAAATGTAAGCACTGCATCTGGTATACCTCCTATACCTAACTGCAATGTATCTCCATCATTTATCAGACTTGCACAGTATTCCCCTATTTTTCTTTCTATATCTCCTATCTTAGGTGGATTTAAAACAATTATAGGCTCATCTTTTTCTACTATTGCATCTATTTCTGATATGTGTATAAAGTTATCTCCCAACACTCTTGGCATAAATTTATTCACCTGGGCTATAACACACTTTGCATTCTCAGCAGCAGCTTTTGTATAGTCGCAAGTTATTCCCAAACTGCAGTATCCATGTTCATCAGGAAGAGATACCTGTATCAAAGCCACATCTACTGGAAGATTTCCTCCTTTTCTAAATAATTTTGGTATTTCAAAGAAAAATGATGGTGTATACTCTCCAGCTCCTGCACTTACTGCCTCTCTTGTTCCCCCACCTAAGAAAAGTCCGTTATGTCTGAAGTGTCCTGCCATTTCTGGCTTCATATATTCACATTTTCCAAGGGGAACCATATGAACTATTTCTACATTTTCATATTCCTTGTAGTTTTTCACCATTGCATCTACCAAAGTTTGTGGTTCTCCTGCTGCGTGGCATATAACAACACGATTATTTGATTTTATTTTTTTTACTGCTTCTTCTGGAGAATAAACCCTTTTTTTATACTCTTCTTTCCAATCCATAAACCTACCTCCCTCTTAAATATGCTTTAGCTATTTCTATAAACTCTTTGGAAGCTCCTGCATTTACATGTAGGGTTTCTATTTCTGGAAATTTCTCCTTTATACTGACTTTTATAAAATTTTCAGTAGTATCAATTGAATGAGGGCAGGTACAACACTGCCCCATCAATCTTAAAACAAGTTTTTTACTTTTCTCATCATACTCTTCGATAGATATATCCCCATTATGCTTTTGCAATTCTGGTCTTATCTCCTCATCTAAAAATTTTTCTATTTTTTCCATAATTAGTCCTTAATGTCTAAGATATCTTTTACAAATTGTTTTTTAACTTCAAGATTAGATTGTCTACTTATCATAATTCTTTGTGCTTGAGGTGATCCTGCTCCATGCATAGATTCAGTTCTATATCCAACAGCTGCTGTTCCAAGTGTAAGATTTTCTATAAGTCTAAGTACTTTCATTCTGTCTATTGTAGGTACAGCTGCTACTCCTTTTAAGTATTTATCTATATATGCTCCCAATACTGGATCTCTGTAATCTTTTTCAGAAGGCATAGTTACAAATAATCCTCCAGCAATATCTTCAGCCAGTCTTGCTATTTCATATGGGAATCTAGTTACATTTTGTTTGCATATATTTGCAAGAAGCATATCTATCTCATATGAACCAGCCACTGTTGGATGTCCTTCACTAGAACATGCAATTCCTGCACAATATAAAGTTTCATTCAAATGTATCATTTCAATTATTTTATCTTTTACATGAGAAGCTTTTTTTGTTCCATTGTAGTCTGCAATAAGTGCTGCTGCTCCAATAAGTACATCTCCAACTCCTACTTTACATCCTCCATAGCTTTGTCTGTGGAATCCTGCAAATCTTTCTACAAGCATTCCAGAGAAATCATATTCTTCACACATAAATATACGTTCAGTTGGTACAAATACATTATCAAATATAACCAGAGCTTCATGTCCTCCAAATTTAGGATTTCCTCTATCCAAAGTTCCTTCTTCAAGTTTTCTAGTGTCGCAAGATTGTCTTCCATAGATGATTTTTATTCCTTTTGTATCAGTAGGTACAGAAAAAGCTACTGCATATTCTTTATCTTCCTCTGTCATAGATATAGTAGGCATTACAAGTACTTCATGAGAATTTACTATTCCTGTCTGATGTACTTTTGCTCCTCTTACTACTATTCCATCTTTTCTTTTTTCAACTATATGAAGAAATAAATCAGGATCTTCCTGTTTTGATGGTGAAAGTCCTCTGTCACCTTTAGGGTCAGTCATAGCTCCATCTACTGTTAAATCTTCTTTTTGTACATATTCAAGAAATTTTTTTAATCTGGCATGATATTCTGTTCCATATTTTTGATCTGTTTCATAAGTAGTGCTGTATACAGCATTGAAAGCGTCCATTCCTACACAACGCTGAAAACAAGAACCTGTTTTCTGTCCCAATAATCTCTGCATTTTTACTTTCTTTACAAGATCTTCAGTACTTTGATGTATATGTGTGAATCTATTGATTTTTTCTCCTGTCAAATGAGAATTAACTACCATCAGGTCAGCATATTTTGGATCTTGTGCAAGCTCATAAGTCATTATAACTGAGTTCAAAGATGGTCTGATAATAGGGTTATCTACAGGGTCCTTCACTCTTTCTCCTAAAAGATAAACTTCCAAATTTAATTTTCTTAAACTATCTAAATACTCTTGTGGTGTTTTTAAAGCCATACAAATCACTTCCCTTTTAAATTTATTTTAATTCCCTGATATATTAAATAAGCAATTTGTCTGCCAATATTATTTTTTTCTCTTTATTTTCACAAATACTAAATAAAGCATTATTTTATATTTTTATAAAAAGAATTAAAAAAAACTGTATTGCATTTTTTCAATACAGTTTTTATAAAGTTTTGCATTTTTGCAATTCGTTGCATTTCTGCAACGTTTATGCACTAATAATTATTCCCTGCCTGTGAGCTTCCTTGTAATTGTTGCTGGGTCTACCTGAAGTGCTTTTGCAACCTGCCTTTGTGAACCTTTTTCCTTGAGCATATTTTTAATAAGATTCTGCTGAAATTTAAGAGTAGCCTCCTTTAAGCTCATTTTATAATATTGGAAAAATTCATCAGCCTTCTCTGTTTTTTCATATAGGTTGTCTAAAGTTCCATTTTGAAAAATATATTTAGGAAGGTAGTCAGTAGAAATTTCATTTCCTTGAGATATTATTACTAATTGCTCTATGAGATTCCTCATTTCTCTTATATTTCCAGGCCATTGATATCTATAGAATACTTCTATTATTTCTTTATTGAAGAATTTTTCAACATTGTATTTTTCATTAAACTCTTTCAAGAACCTTAGACACAAAGGAATTATATCATCTTTTCTCTCCTTTAAAGATGGGATATTTATAGACAGCACATTCAGTCTGTAATACAAATCTTCCCTGAATTTTCCCTCTTTTATCAATTCCCTCAGATTTCTATTTGTAGCAGCTATTATCCTTGCATTAGTCTGAATGATTTTTTCTCCTCCTATACGCCTCACTTCCAAACTTTCCAAGACTTTCAATAATTTTACCTGTAAATCTATATTTAATTCTGATATCTCATCTAAAAACAGAGTGGAATTATTAGCAAGTTCAAATACTCCCATCTTTCCTTTTTTAGATGCTCCTGTAAAAGCTCCTGCTTCATATCCAAAAAATTCTGATTCTATAAGGCTTTCTGGTATAGCTCCACAATTTATTTCAATAAATGTCTTTTCATTTCTATTGCTGTATTTATGTATTAATTTAGCTATATGAGTTTTTCCAGTTCCAGTTTCTCCCGTCAAAAGCACAGAAGTATCCATCTTAGATATTTTCAATATCATTTTCAAAGTATTGAACATTGATTTATCTCTAAATGTTATATCATCTATATCCACAAGCTGTTCTTTCATATTTTCCAATTCATCTTTATATTTCTGAGTCAGATTTTGATTTAAGAATAATTCCCTACGAAGTCTTTCCATCTCTGATAAATCTCTCACATTAGTCACTATATATTTTATTGCTCCATTTTCATCAAATACTGGCACACTTGTTACCAGTATCTCTTTTCCAGAAGAAAGCTTTTGATTCACAGTAGCTTCCTTGCCTGTTTCTATCACTGTAAGAGAACCTGAATTATCGTATACTCCTGCTTCAACTAAATCCTTCATATTTTTCCCAATCAGTTCCTCTATATTCAAACCTGTAATTCTTCCATATGACTTATTTACCAGAAGAGTATTAGCCTCTCCATCAGTCACATAAATTCCATCATAAGATGAATCAACTATAGATTTCATCATTTTATTCACATATGTATTTTCTATAATCTCATCTTTCAAAGATTTTGTTTCTTTTTTCCCCTTGAATAAAAACCCATACCCTTTTTTCCCCATTCCTTTCTCCTTAGTGTATATGTATTTTTCTTCTAATTTAATTTTATACTTTAATTTCTTTTATTGTCAATGCTTTTAATTTATCTCCTTTATCTCAAAGTTTTATATATTGCTTAAAATTTGATTTTACATTGATTCAACTTATATATTTTTATTTTATTAACTCTAATCTCTTTTCTTATTACGGTTTTTATAATATAATTACTGTATTGATATTCAATTTAATGAAATTTTTCAGGGAGGTAAAATGTTTTCATACAAATATAAGATAGTACAGGAAGATATAAACTATGGAGGTCATGTTGGGAATGAAAGAGCTCTTCTCTTTTTTCAATTCTCAAGAATGGCATTCTTTGAATCTCTAGGATTTACAGAATTAGATTTAGGAGATGGAGTTGGAGTTATCCAAAAAAATGGGTATGTTGAATACAACAAAGAACTTTTCTTAAATGATGAAATTGAAATAAAAATAGTTAAAGCTGAAATTGAAAGAACTAACTTTACACTTCATTACGAGATATACAATACTGCTGGAGAAAAAGTAATCAATGGCTATACAATGCTTGTATGTTATGATTACACAGCTAAAAAAATAAAAAGAGTTCCACAAGGTTTCAAAAGTAAAATTGAAGCTCTAGCTTAATTATTCAGGAGGAGGATTATGAGAATATTAGTAAGTGCCTGTCTACTAGGGGTAGAGTGTCGTTACAATGGTAAAGGGGAACTAAAAAAAGATATAGAAACTTTATTGAAAGAGCATGAACTCATACCAGTATGTCCTGAACAGCTTGGAGGACTTGCTACTCCTCGTGATCCAGCTGAAATATGTGGAGATAAAATTATTACAAAAACCGGTATAGATGTTACAAAGGAATATTTAAAAGGTGCTGAAGAAGTTCTCAAATTGGCTAAACTTTACAAGTGCAGTGCTGCCATTTTGAAAGAAAGAAGCCCTTCCTGTGGTTATGGAAAAATTTATGATGGTACTTTTTCAAAAGTTCTTATAAATGGAAATGGTGCCACTGCTGATTTGCTAATAAAAAATGGAATAAAAGTAACTGGTGAATCTGAGATAAATAAAATATTTTTATAACACGAAAACTGCTGAAAATATTTTATTTTTGGCAGTTTTTCTATATAAAAAAAGACTAAAAGAATTTTAATCCCTTTAGTCTTTTTTGTTATTATTTTATTTCATTATATTTTTTGATGCTCTAAACTTTACTGTTCTTCTAGGATAAATTTTCATTAATTCCCTAGTTGATGGATTACTTACCACTTTTGGCTTTCTTTTTGCTACTTCAAATACACCTCTGTTGACAAATGTAACTGAATTATGTTTTTGCAGAGCTTCTTGTAGAGTCTGTATAAATATTTCTATTTCTTTTAATGCTTCTCTTCTCGGTACTTCTTCTTGACTTATTGTACTATATATCTTTGCCAGCTCTCTCTTATTCATCTACATCACCACTATTAATTGCATCTTGCAGTCCTGCCCCTGTTCTGAATTTTATCTTTTTCTTTGCTCCAATTATTACTGCTTCATTCGTTTTAGGTAGCACTACTTTTCTTGATTTTACCTCTTTTTTCTCAAATACTCCACAATTCTTTAATACTACTTTTCCATCTTCATTTAAAGCCTTTAGTAAGGTATCCCAAAATAAATCTACTTTTCCTTTTGCTTCTTTATAGCTTCTTGAGAGATTTCTTCTCTTATAAAACTTTATAAATTCTTTTTCTGTCATAGCTTTCTCCTGTTATTATTAGAATTTGTACCCTATTCCTACTCCTACTATCCATTCACCTTTTGCTCTGTTCTTTCCACTTCCATTATGTGAATCTCTTTCCACATTGTAGCTTCCTTTTACATCAAACAGAATTCCATTTTCTAATTCTAAAGCGTACTTAGCATTTAATCCTATGCTGTGTTCATTCTTGTGAGCTACTAAAATATCAAAGTCGCTTCCACCTTTAAATCTTCCTGTGATGTTTTCTTCATCTGCACCAGTAAGAAGTCTTGTATAGCTTACCCCTGCTGAAAGTGTACTCTTTCCTTTTTCATGAGGGATTACTTTCTTAAGGTCTACTCCTACTTTAGCTGCTGTGTAGTCAAACGACTTTGAATCTGTTTCTATTGCAAGAGTTTTGCTTCCTTCATCTGCGCTATCCTGCTTGATATATGTATATGACAGTGTTCCATATGGCTCTAAGAATAAATTATTCCCAATATTATGTGAATATCTTCCATTCAAATAAATATCATATGTCATATCATTATAGTTATCTGAATAACTTCTTGTTTCTGTTATTCCTCTTCCTGCTGCAAATCTATCTGCATCATAATCTCCATACTGCAGTCCTAATCCTCCTGTTACTTTTAGATTTCCTATATACTTCTTAGCATATGCTCCCATATATAGCGCATCTCCATCTACCTTTGATCCATTAGACAAGTTAGATTTAAGCTTATTTCCTCCAATTAATACTCCATAAGTCAATGTATCTGATACTCCGTATTCTCCAAGCATATATGCTCCTGTTATCTTAGTATCTGCGTCCATATCTGAACTTCCTATGTCATAAGTGTAGTATCCTTTTCCATAGTATGTATCTTTTGTTCCTCCATCTACATGAGTTAATCCACCCATTATCAACCATTTATTTAGCTCTGGCTTGAATTGATTTTCTGTTGCTATATCTCTAAACATTCCTACTGATTTTCTTGAAAGTTCACTTGAATATGAATATGGATTTCCTGCATAGATGTCATTTAAGTATCCTAAGAATGTTGAAAGTTTCTCATCACTATCTACATTAAAATTAGCTATTAAATCATCGACACTTAAAATTCCATGATATATCTTATTAAGCTCTTTGTATTTAAGTATTTCAGGAATATCCCATCTTATAACAACTTTTACTTCATTTTCAGATAGTTTCAATATAGTATGCAACTGGGAAGTAGTATCAAGAGTTCCTTCATTCCCTGTTACTAATCCATCTCCTAAAGTAGTCTTTCCAAAAGATATTATACTTTCATTTCCTGCCCCATTGAGAGCAAGTAGAAGTTTTCCTCCATCAGTTGAAGATAGTTCTCCTTCATTTTCATAAAGTGCATGACCTATAATCTTATCTATTCCACTTGAATTATCTTTATTAGTTGAATCTATTCTCAATGTAAGAGTTCCGTTTTCCCCTATTTTTATCTCGGCTGCACCTGTTACTTTTAAATCTGCTACTTCTCCACTAGCATTAATAGTTTTCTCAAATAGAGTAACATTTGTATTTATATTCATATTTTTAAAATTAGATATATTATACATAATATTTATTTTATCACTATTTAAAGTTCTTGCTGTTGTTGAATTAAAATTAAGAGTACTGTTAGTTCCAATTCCACCATCAAGCTTTCCATTAATTACTGCTCCATTTTCTATTTCAAGTTCATCATCTCCAGCTCCCATGGCTACAGTTCCATTGAGTACTGTTCCACTTCCTACTATAAGTTTATCATCTCCAGCTCCCATATCTATATTTCCATTAACTATAGTATTTTGAGTTGCAGATTTTTCCTCTCCATTATTATCTTTATATTTAATTTCTCCTGACTGAAGTATTAAAGTATCTCCATTATTACTTCCTGATATAGCTATACCTTTAGTATTAGGATTACTCTCATCTATTCCACCATTTACTATTGTTCCTGATAAAGTCAGTTGGTTATTATCTCCTGTATCTCCAAATACAACTGCTGTTCCATAAGCATTGATTATTGAACCTGTTACTTTATTATTCGAGCCAGTAACCTTATATGTATTTGTTAAAGCATTTAATATATGGTCTTTTTTATCTCCAGAAAATGAATCTCTTCCATCAATATCATCTTTATTTTCTATTGTTACCTTTCTTTCTCCCGTGATATTTTTTTCATTATCATAGAATGATATATCCTGATCTCCTGCAGCTCCTGCAGTTATATCACCTTGATTTTTACCTTCATTTTTTATTATAAGTCCATAGTTTACTAATTTATTTTCTCCTGCTGATGTTTCAATCTCTAATCCATCAACTACTTTTTTTCCACCATTTCCATTTACAAGTATTCCATAGTTATTTGCTTCCTTTATAGTTCCAACATTACTCATTAGAGTATCATTTTTTATAGCACTATCTTTCCCATAAATAACTCCTGTATTTGTTATATTTCCTATTTCATCTGAATTATATATTCCATAACCTGAATCATAACCAAAAGGAGTATGAATATAACCCCTTATTATTCCTGTATTTGTTATATTTCCTATTTCATATGAATTATCTATTCCATGACCTAAATTATAACCAGAACCACTTGTTATCCCTATATTTGTTATATTTTTCATTTTTCTTAAATTATATATTCCATTTAGTAGGCCTATATTTATTATATATCCTATTTCTTGGCCTGTATTCCGTATTCCGAAACTATGATGTATAGAACTTTTATCTGTATTTGAACCATTTATTAGACCTATATTTTTTATATTTTCTATTGTCCCTTTAACTGAAGTAGTTATTCCAAAACCATAATCCTCACCACTACCACTTATTATTCCTATATTTGTTATATCTCCTATTTTACCTGCATTAATTATTCCATCAATTGAACTACTTATTATTCCTATATTTGTTATATTTTCCATTGTCGCTCCAATAATATTAAATATTCCGATACCACTATAATATATTCCGATACCATGATTAGGACCATTAGCACTTATTATTCCTATATTTGTTATATCTCCTATTTTACCTCTATTATATATTCCATAACTATGGCTCTCATAAAAACTATCACCACTACCACTTATTAGTCCTATATTTGTTACATCTCCTATTTCGCCTACATTATATATTCCAATACCATAGCCATTACCATCGGGAGCATAAGAACCATCACCATTACCACTTATTAGTCCTCCATTTGTTATATCTCCCATTGTACCTGTATTATATATTCCATAACCACGACTAGAACCAGAAGCAGTACTCATTATTCCTGTTATTGAACCATTATTTATAAAATTCACTCCAGTCAAGTCACCACTTAATTTAAGTCCATAACTTATATCAACTTCTCTATCCTGATATATCCCTTTCCCATTATTATCATTTGATGACAATGTCGTATTGTTTGTATAAGTCTTGGTAGCTACATTCCAATTATTTTCTTCATATGGATTTTTTCCATTCCAGTTTCCATCAGTACCTTCTTTATCAGAAGTTTCAGCTGTATTAAATTCTATTGTTCCATTATTTTCTTTTATCCAAAGATAATTATCTGTTCCCATTACTGCTGTACACGACAATAGAAATCCAATTACTGCTCCTGTTGTTATATTTCTGCTCCTCTTTTTGTTGCTATTCTTTACTACCTTCATAACTTTTTCAATCATAAATTTCCTCCACAGTGATATTTTAATATTTTTTCATTTAATCTTTCCTCTTCAATTTTCTATTTCAAAAACCAAATTTAATTTTGATATTTTTGGTATAAATTGAGGACGCAAGTGAATTATGTTCTCTTTTATCTATAAAAGCGAACTTTTAGACGCTCTAACCTCCCAATTTTTAACACCCCATTTTTTGGACCCTGTTTTCCCCCTAATTTTTTCATCTTGACTTTTTTAAATTTAAAGAGTATAATAATAGCATCAATTTCAAAAAAGTGTTCGCCTTTATAGATAAAAGAGAACTTTTTGTATTCCTTTAGATTCAAAGCTTATTTTCTTCTCTTAAAGCCCTATTAGGAATTTTTCTAATCTTGTAATTCTTTTTCAATCCTATTTATTTTTTCTAATCTTTTTTATTTTTTGTTTACCTCTAAAAAAGTAAGATATCCAAAAAATTTATTATTTTTTTACATAAAAAAAGACCAAAGGAAATTTAATTCTTTTGGTCTTTTCATTATTTTTTATTCAATTTTATTCCATTATACTTTTTGATGCTCTAAACTTTACTGTTTTTCTAGGATAAATTTTCATTAATTCCCTAGTTGATGGATTCGATATTATTCTTGGTTCTTTTTTTAGTACTTCAAAAGTTCCTTTTTTCATAAATTTTACCTTTCCACTTATCACCAAAGCTTCCTGCATAGTTTTTAGAAATATATCTATTTCCTCCACTGCTTTTTTTATTGATATTTCACTTTTACTTGCTTTGATATATAATTTAGCCAATTCCATCTTATTCATCTACATCAGCTCCATTTATCACATTTCTCAATCCTTTCCCTGCTTTGAATCTTATCTTTTCTTTTGCATCGATTATTATTATTTTATCCATCTTGGGTATCATTACTCTTCTTGCTTTTACTTCTTTTTTCTCAAATGTTCCCCAATTCTTTAATACTACTTTTTCGTCTTCATCTAAAGCTTTTAGTATTGTATCCCAAAATAATTCCACTTTTTCTTTTGCTTCCTTAATATTTTTTAAATGATTTCTATTTCTATAGTATTTTATAAATTCTTTTTCTGTCATTATTTCCCCCTTATTGTTGTTAGAATTTGTATCCTATTCCTGCTCCTACTATCCATTCACCTTTGTTTCTGTTTTTTCCACTTCCTTTGTATGAATCTCTTTCCACATTATAGCTCCCTTTTACATCAAATAGTATTCCACTTTCAAGTTCAAGTGTGTACTTAGCATTTAATCCTATACTATGTTCATTTTTATGAGCTACTAAAATATCAAAATCGCTTGCATTTTCTCCTTTAAATCTTCCTGTAATATGTTTTTCATCTGCACCAGTAAGAAGTCTTGTATAACTTACCCCTGCTGACAGTGTGCTTTTTCCTTTCTCATGTGGTATTACTTTCTTAATGTCTACTCCCACTTTAGCTGCTATATAGTCAAATGATTTTGAATCTGTTTCTATTGCTAATACTTTACTTCCTTCATCTGCTCCCTTCTGCTTGATATATGTATATGATAATGTTCCATATGGTTCTAAGAATATGTTATCTCCCATTGGATTAGAATATCTTCCATTCAAATAGATATCATATGCCATATCTGAATATTTATCATTGTAGCTATGTCCTCCTATTGTTGCTCTATTAGCATCATATTCTGAATATTGAATTCCTCCTCCTGCTTTCAGTGTAAGGTTTCCTCTGTAGTTTTCTGCAAATGCTCCTATATATCCACTGTTTCCTTTTGCTTTAGACATTGACAGTTTAGCTTCGCTTTTGTTTCCTCCTATTACAGTACCTAAAGTTGTATTTTCAGAGTATCCATACTTTGCTAATATATATGCTCCTTTAAGTTTCATATCTGTATCTACATCTGTTGTTCCTGTATCAAAGCCATGATAATTCTTTCCATAATATGTATCTTTTGTTCCTCCATCTCTATGAGTCAATCCACCCATTACCAGCCACTTATTTAAGTTTGGTCTAAACTGATTTTCTGTTGCTATATCTCTGAACATTCCTGCTGATCTTCTTGAAAGTTCACTTGAAAATGAGTATGGACTTGCTGTATATATTTTATTTAAATATGATAGAAGTATAGCCATCTGTTTTTTATCTGTTACTGATGTATAGTCTTCTCCTGCTACAGTTAAAGTTAAAATATCTTTTAACCCATTAAAATTTTCTTCTTTACTTGAATATATCCCCTTATATATTTCATTTAATTTTATGTATTTTGGTTCATCTCTTGATAGATTTTTGTTTATTTCAAAAATATCAATTTCCCATTCAATTTTTATATCTCCTTTTTCTCCTTTTCCACCATTTTCTTCTGACTCTTTTAAAATTACAGCTTTATCCAATATGGAATTAGTTTTAACAAAAAGATTTTCATTTAAAGTTATTCCCTCCATAGCAATTATGGCATCTTTTCTCAATCCATTTGTTACAAGATTAAATACTCCTACATTGTATTTTCCATTCTCTTCCTCTTTAATTTCTGTTTTACCATCTGGCAATTGGCTAATATCTCCATTGATTATAAGGTCTATATTTCCAAATAGAGCATGTCCTTCATATTTTCCATTATCACTTAATTTCCGGCTATCTATTCTTAAATTGAGAACTCCACCTGCTTTTATATTTATTTCATTAACTCCTGATACTTTTAAATCTGTTTCTTTTCCATCTGCTCCAATAGTTTTTTCAAATAAAGTGACATTAGTGTCTTCTCCTACATTTATATTTTCAAAATTAGATATATTATGCATGATTCTTATTTCTTGACTGTCTGCTGGATTTGACTTAGTAACTGAACTTATTCCAAAATTAAGAGTATCTTTAGAATCGCTATCTCCACCATCAAGAGTTCCATTAATTATTGTTCCATCTCCAATTGTAAGAGTATCAGCTCCAGCTCCCATATTTATATTTCCATTAACTATGGTATTTTGAATTCCTTTGCTGCCATCTGTATATTCAACAGTTCCTGACTGTAGTATTAGAGTATCTCCATTACCACTTCCTGATATAGCTATACCATTAGTACTATCTTCTATTCCCCCATTTACTACTGTTCCTGATAAAGTCAGTTGATTATTATCTCCTACATCTCCAAATACAACTGCTGTTCCATAGGCATTGATTATTGAACCTGCTACTTCATCATTTAAACCAGTAACTTTATATGTATTTGTTAGAGCATTTAATATAGAATCATTTTCATTTCTAGTGAATGACTCATCTCCAGTAGTATCAATCTGATTTTTTATTGTCATATTTCTTGTTCCACTAACCTTTCCATCTGTATCATATGTTACTGATATATTTACATTTTTTTCTTCTTTACTTCCAATAACTATCTCTTTTCCATTTTTTATTATAAGTCCATAGTTATCACTAATAGTTAGTCCATCAACTTCTGAACTCCCTTTTGTTGCAAGTATTCCATAGTTATTTACTGTACCTATAGCTCCACCTGTTTCATTCTTTATAGCATTAGTTTTCCCATAAATAACTCCTGTATTAGTTAAATCTTTTATTTCTTCTTTATTATATATTCCATAAACACTATCACTATTACTACTGCCATTACCAGATATCAGCCCAGCATTAATTATAGTTTTTATCATATTTATATTAAATATTCCATAACTATTTGTGCTATTGGTATTACTAGATATTATTCCAGTATTAATCAATTTACCTATTCCATTATTTCCGTTACTATTTACTATTCCACTGCCAGTTATTCCACTACCAAATATTAAACCATTATTATTTAAACTTGTTATTTCTTTATTTTCATTATATATTCCAGATCCAGAACTAGTATTGCCTCCACCAGATATTATCCCTATATTAGTTATAGTCTTAGTTATAGCTCCTTCTCTTTCATTATATATTCCATAACTATTATTAAGTCTATTACCTTCACTAGAATTAGCATTACCAAATATTAGTCCACTATTATCTAAATTTGTTATTGTCCCACTATTCATTATCCCAGAGTTAGAACTATTCCTAGAACTACTACTAGAACTACTACCAGATATTATTCCACTATTAGTTAAATTTGTTATTGTTCCACTATTCACTATTCCACTACTATAGTATTGCATACTCTCTTCTGCAGTATTAATACCTAATATCAGTCCACTATTAACTAACTTTGTTATTTCTCCACCTCCATTTTGTATTCCATAGCTGTAATTTATACTCATATTACTATTATTATTCCCAGATATTAGTCCACTATTAGTTAAATTTGTTATTGTTCCATCTTCATTATATATTCCACAACCATAATTATAAGTAAAATTCTGAGAACTAATACTAATATTACCAAATATTAACCCACTATTAGTTAAATTTGTTATTGTCCCATTTTCATTATATATTCCATAACCATAGCTCCGAGCCCCCATATTAGATACAACATTATAAATGTTGCCTAATATTATTCCATTATTGCTTAATTTAGCTATTTTCTCACTTTTCTCATTATGTATTCCATAACCACTATAACCACTCTGTCCACCATCATATTCTTTACTGCCAGATATTATTATCCCATTATTTATAAATTCAAAACTTTTTGAATTCAATTCCAGTTTTAATCCATAAACATCATTTCCAGATAATGTTATGTTATTTGTATAAACATCTTTGCTCCAAGTATTTCCAGCATCTTCATATGGATTTTTTTGTGAATCAGGTTCACTATTATCAGTACTAAATTTAATTCCGTTATTATCTTTTATCCATAAGTAATTACCCTCTGTTACTCCCATTACTGCTGTACATGACAATAGAAATACAATTACTGTACCTATTGTTATATTTCTTCCTCTTCTTTTGTTGCTGCTTTTTACTGCCTTCATAATTTTTTCAATCATAAATTTCCTCCACAGTGACATTTTAATATTTTTGGTCCAATTTTCTCCTTTGATTTTCTGCTCTAAAATCTAAATTTAAATTTGATTTTTTCGGTATAAATTAAGAGAGCAACTAAATACTGTTCTCTTTTATCTATAAAAGCGAACTTTTAGACGCTCTAACCTCCCAATTTTTAATACCTCATTTTTTGGACCCTATATTTTGCTCAATTCTTATGTCTTGACTTTTATATAATTAGAGAGTATAATAGTGGAATAAAAATCAAAAAGGTGTTCGCCTTTATAGATAAAAGAGAACTTTTTGCATTCCTTTAGATTCAAAGCTTATTTTTCCTCATCTAGCGCTTCATCAGATACTCTTCTATCCCTGTCATTTTTTTCTTAACTCTTTCTTCTTTTTTTAGTTATTATTTTTATTTATCTACAGTTAAAATACTTAAAATTTATTTTTTTACATAAAAAAAAGACCAAAGGACATTTAATTCTTTTGGTCTTTTCATTTTATTCAATTTTATTTCATTATATTTTTTGATACTATAAATTTTCAATATCTTTTTAGAACTTATACCCCAGTCCTGCTCCTACTATCCATTCACCTTTTGCTCTGTTCTTTCCACTTTCATTGTGTGAATCTCTTTCTAATGAATAGCTTCCTTTTACATCAAATAGGATTCCACTTTCAAGTTCAAGAGTGTACTTAGCATTTAATCCTATGCTTTGTTCATTCTTGTGAGCTACTAGGATATCAAAGTCAGTTGCACCTTTTCCTTTAAATCTTCCTGTGATATTTTCTTCACCTGCACCATTAAGAAGTCTTGTATAGCTCACTCCTGCTGACAGTGTACTCTTTCCTTTTTCATTTGGTATTACTTTCTTAATGTCTACTCCCACTTTAGCTGCTGTATAGTCAAATGATTTTGAATCTGTTTCTATT